>Ga0182738_1001046_pt1 | contig 36085 bp, 42 predicted proteins | sample eDN5th30CBELigMG_FD_128876 | JGI IMG/M metagenome (GOLD analysis project Ga0182738, IMG submission 128876) | Enriched Miracle-Growth compost microbial communities from Emeryville, California, USA - eDNA 5th pass 30_C BE-Lig MG (version 2)... ...
CATATCATCGGCGAGATTCGTCGCAAGCTCACTTTGAGTTGGTACACTTCAGAATTTGCAACGTCGGACATGGCGGTCAGGCTAACTCACAGCCGACGAGACCCCCAACTTTTTCATGCTCCCCGGTTCCGAGCGTTTCGAAAACCGGCACGCCGGCCGAGGCGGCAACGATACGCAGTTCGTCCGCGGTTTCCGGCCGGGCAACGAACAGCGCGGGCTCCGCATCGCGCAGGAAATAGTCGATCTCATGCGCCGTATAGGCGGTGTTCAAAGGCAGGAAGACCGCGCCGGAACGGATACAGGCAAGATAGAGCAGCAACGCCTCGAAGGATTTTTCGACCTGCACGGCGACGCGATCTCCCGGCTTCACGCCGAGCCGCACCAGCGCCTGCGCATACGCCGCCGAGCCGTCGAGAATGGCGCGATAGTCGATTCTTTTGCCGTCCGGGCGAATAACCGCCGTCGCCGAAAGATCACGGCTGGGGGAAAAAAGCGCGTCGAAAAGATGGTTCATGAGTGTGATTCCGCAGGCTGCGCCGCGAAAATAAGGAGACGGACGGCGCGGTGGAAATACTGGTTTCGCAGAAGGCTATAAGCCAACCTTATACCTGATGAAGTGCGAGTTGCGACAACAAGGCTTGTACCGGTGAGCGGATTATCGGATAAGCGGATCGAACGTGGGGGAGAGCCATATGAACCAGCCAGCTTCGCCGGACAATTGGACGCCGCCTTTCACGGTGGGCGAAGTGCTGGTTTCTCCCGTCGAATTCACGCCGGAATCGATCCGGCAGTTCGCCACGCAGGTCGGCGATTTCAATCCGCTTCATCACGATCTCGCCACGGCGAAAAAGAGCCGGTTCGGCGGGCTGATCGCCAGCGGCGCGCATACGACGGCGATGATGCTCGGCTCGCTCGCCCAGCATGTGACGCCGCGCTGCGCGTCGCTCGGACTGGAATGCACGTTCAGGCTGCGCCGCGCCGTTCCCGCCGATACGACCGTCTTTGCGGAATGGACCGTGACGGCCGTCACCGCCAAGCCTTCATGGAACGGCCACACCGTCGCGCTCGATGCCGTGCTCAGGCGCGATGACGTGCGGTTCATCACCGGCGGCATGCTGATCCTCGTCATGCCGACAGATGCGCAGATCCCGCAGGCGTGAAAACACCTACTCCGTCTGCTCCCACAGCCGCGTTTCGCGCTTCAGCTCCATCCTTGCCAGCTGGTCGATATGAACTTCATCCGGACCGTCCGCGAGCCGCAGGGTGCGGGCGAGCGCCCAGCCTTCCGCCAGGCCGAAATCGCCGCTGACGCCGCCGCCGCCATGCACCTGGATTGCGCGGTCGAGGATCGCCTGCGTAATGCGCGGGCCGATGACCTTGATCATCGCGATCTCCGCGCGCGCGGCCTTATTGCCCTTCGTGTCCATCGTATAGGCGGCCTTGAGGGTCAGCAGACGGGCCTGCTCGATCTCCATGCGGCTTTGCGCGATGGCGTCGCGCAGCATGCCCTGTTCGGCGAGCGGCTTGCCGAAGGCGACACGCTCCTTGGCGCGGGCGATCATGGAGTCCAGCGCGCGCTCGGCCAGGCCGATGCTGCGCATGCAATGGTGAATACGGCCCGGCCCGAGCCTACCTTGAGCGATCTCGAATCCGCGTCCCGGCCCGAGCAGCATGTTGTTCGCCGGAACGCGGACATCCTCGAACGCCATTTCGTAGTGACCGTGCGGCGCGTGATCGTAGCCGAACACGGTGAGCGGCCGCACGCGGCGCACGCCCGGCGTATCCATCGGAACGAGGATCATCGACTGCTGGCGGAACGGGTCGGCATTGGGATCGGTCTTTCCCATGAAGATCAGGATCTCGCAGCGCGTGTCGCCGGCTCCCGACGTCCACCATTTGCGCCCGTTGATCACGTACTCATCGCCATCCGCGACGATTGAGGCGGAGATGTTGCGCGCGTCGGAGGAGGCCGTCTGCGGCTCCGTCATGGCGAAGCCGGACCTGATCTCGCCGTTGAGCAGGGGCTCCAGCCAGCGCTTCTTCTGTTCTTCCGTGCCGTAGCGCACGAGCACTTCCATATTGCCGGTGTCCGGCGCGCTGCAATTGAAGACTTCCGGCGCGATGGCCGAGCGGCCCATGATCTCGCAGAGCGGCGCATATTCGAGATTGGTCAGCGTGCCGCCATGCTCGCCCTTGGGCAGAAAGAGATTCCACAGGCCTGCTGCCTTTGCCTTTGCCTTCAGCTCCTCCATGATGGCGGGCGAGCGCCACCTGTTTTCCGACGCAGCCACCTGGTCGAAAAAGACGCGTTCGTTCGGATAAACGTGCTCGTTCATGAAGGCTTCGAGGCGCTCGATAAGCGCCTTCACATGATCGGAATGATCGAACTGCATGTTTGCTTCCCTTCGATGGCGGCGAGCGGCCTAGCCGATAAATTCATGCGCTCTCGTGAGGCAATAATCCGCGATCTTGCCGCGACGGATGGCATCGGGCGAAGCGGCGTTGCCGTCAAGCGCGCGGCGGTAGACACCCTGCAAAATCGCCGCAAGGCGATAAAACGCGAAGGCCAGGAAATAGCGATGCGTCGCGTGCGGCTCCGGTCCGCCCAGCACTGCATAGCGGTCGAGCAGGGCGCTCTCCTCGGGAATGCCCAATTGGCCGAGGTCGAGGTCGCCGACGCCGTTCAGGATCGCGGCGGGGAAATGGTGCCAGAGACAGCAATAGGCGAGATCGGAGAGCGGCTCGCCGATGGTGCACAGCTCCCAGTCGAGCACGGCGACGGGGCGCGTGCCGTCGAAAATCAGGTTCTCGATGCGATAGTCGCCATGCGCAATCGCCACGCCCTCCTTTTCCGGGCGTCGTTCGAGAAGCTGTTCGGCAACCTTGGCGATGCGGTCGTCCTCGACGGTCTGCGATGCGAGGTAGGCCTCGCGCCACACATTGATCTGGCGCGTGACGAAGCCATCGCGGGGTTTGACTCCGGCGGGGGCAAGTACGGAAGGATCGATCGCATGCAACCGCGCCAGCGTCGAAATCATCCCCTCATAGGTGGCCGCCCGATCTTCCTTCGCCATGCCGGGCAGGCTGGAGTCGGAATGCACGCTGCCGGGGACGAAATCCATGACATAGAAGGCGGTGCCGACGATGTCCCGGTCCTCGCTCGCAAGATGAGCGCGCGGAATTGTGAAACCCGCTCCGCCGAGCGCGCTGACGATGCGGAACTCCCGCACGACATCATGCGCCCGGGGCAGCAGATGCCCGTCGGGTTGCTTGCGCAGGACGAGCTTGCGCGTCCCGGACTGCAGCAGATAGGTCGGGTTGGATTGGCCCGCCGTGAAACGCCGCGCGATCTCCAGCGGATCGGCGCCGATGACGCCGTTCTCGCGCAGGAACGTGGCGAGCCGGGGCAGGCTTGCCTCCAGAGCGTCCACCACAACGGCGTCGGCTGATCCGTTCCCCGGCTTCGATTCCGGCATGGCGATATGCTCCGTATTAGCTGGCCGTGTATCCGCCATCGACATAGAGGATCTGGCCGTTGACGAATGCCGACGCATTCGAGGCGAGGAAAAGCAGCGGTCCTGCAAGGTCGGCCGTCTCGCCGAGCCGTCCGAGCGGTGTCCTCTTGATAATGCCCTCGTACAGGGCCGGCTGCGTCACGACCAGTTCGCGATTCAGATCGGTGACGATAACTGTGGGTCCGATCGCGTTCACGCGGATGCCTAGGGGACCGAGCTCGATCGCGGTCGCCCGCGTCAGGTTCAGCACTGCTGCCTTTGCCGCGCTGTAGGCCGAGCGGTTGACGATGCCGCGCTCCGACAAGATCGAGCCGAGATTGACGATGCTGCCGCCGCCACGCGCCTGCATCAGCGGTGCCGCCGCGCGTGTGCACAGGAACGTGCCCTTGGCGCTGGTGTCCATGATGCGGTCCCAGTCGGACACATCGAGGTCGAGGAAAGGTTTGGGAGATGTGACGCCGGCATTGTTGACGAGAATATCGACGCCGCCGAACTCGTCGGCGATTTCGGTGAAGAGCCGCTTGACCTCTTCCTCCGAAGTGATGTCGGCGAGGAATGTCCTGCATGTGCGGCCTTCGGCGGCGAGGCTCTGCCGCACGGCCTCGCATTTGCCGGCGTTGCGACCGACGATGGCGACCGCCGCTCCGGCGCGCGCCAGCGCCTCGCAGGCCATGGTGCCAAGTCCGCCGCCACCGCCGGTCACGACGGCGACGCGGCCTTCGAGATTGAAGCTCGGCTGCATCGGTTCCCCTCCCTTGGTAGCCGACTGAACTATTCTGCGCGCGGCCGGAACTTTGGCAGCACCATCCCGTCGACCTCGGCGAAAAGCACCTCCACCGGCATGTCCGCCTTCACCTGATCTGGCGGTATTCCGACGATGTTGGTCGGCATCCGCACGCCTTCCTCAAGGTTCACGAGCGCAACGACATAAGGCACTTCGGCTGCGAAGACCTCGCGCGGCACCGGATGGTTTACCACGATCCAGCTATAGACGTTGCCTTTTCCGCTGGCGTCCGTCCACGTGCTTTCATCGGAGCCGCAGGCGGCACAATGGCGTCGCGCAGGAAACCGCAGCGTTCCGCAACTGGCGCATTTCTGGATGCGCAGCCTATGCTCGCGGCATCCCTCCCAAAAGGGAGCTGAATCCTGATCCGGCACCGGCGTCGGGCGTGTTGGCTCGTTCATTGTCGGAACTCCTTCAGCGTCTCAGGACCATGGCGCTGCCGCAGGTCATCGCGCCGGCTGTGGTCAATGCGATCTCGGCATCCTTGACCTGCAGCGGCCCGGCATCGCCGCGCAGCTGCCGCACCGCTTCCAGCACATGGTTGAAACCGTGGATATAGGCTTCGGAAAGCAGCCCGCCATGCGTGTTGACGGGCAGGGACCCGTTGCGCCGGATCGCGCCCGATTGCACGAAAGGTCCGCCTTCGCCTTCCTTGCAGAAGCCCAGACCTTCGAGCTGCATCAGCACGCTGTAGGTGAAGCAATCGTAGATTTCGGCGACGTCGATGTCGGAGGGGCCGACGCCCGCGCTCTTCCACAGATCGTCGGCGATATAGGCTGCGTAGTTCCGCGAATGCTCCGGCCAGCGGATCGCGTCGAACAGATCGTCGCCCTGGTTGGGGCCGCCGCCATAGGCGCCGCCCATGATGTAGACGGGCTTGTGCTTCATGTCTTTTGCACGGTCGGCGGAGGTGATCAGCACCGCGCAGGCTCCGTCGCTTTCCAGGCAGATGTCGTAGAGCCGGAAAGGCTCGACGATGAAGCGCGAGGCAAGGTAGTCGTCCATCGTCATCGGGCTGCGCTGCATGGCACGCGGGTTGAGCGTGGCGTTGTCGCGGCTCGATACGGCGACCTCGCCAAGCTGCTCGGCGGTCGTGCCGTATTTGATGATGTGACGGCGGCACCACATCGCCATGGCCTGCGGATAGGTGATCCAGCCGAAGGGCGCGGTGTATTGGGTGATGCCGCGCGCCTGGAACTCGCGTCCGCCGCCGAGCCGGAAGCCGGAACGGCCGTTCATTGCGCGGAAACACAGCACCGTCTTGGCAAGACCGGCTTCGATGGCAGCGCAGGCGGCAAGCGTGATCAGATTGGCTGCATTCCCGCCGCCGGCAAAGTCCACCGCATAGCCCGCCGACGGAATGCCGAGCGCCGTTGCCACGCCGATGGCCGGTGCTGAATCGTTGAAATTATAGCTGATGATGCCGTCGACATCCTTCACGTCGACGCCTGCATCCGCCGCCGCCTTGAGGCAGGCTTCAACGGCGAGGTTCAGGACCGGCGTGCCGGAATTCTTCGTATAGGGCGTCTCGCCCACGCCGGTGATGGCGTATTTGTCTCTGAGGGCGAACATGATGCCTGGGGCCTCCCTGATATTGCCCGGTTGTTATCCTATTGTCCGACAACAGGTCAACAATATTTCTCACGCCCTCGCCGAATCGGCGAAAGGCTTTCGCGGTTCGGGCGGTTGCCCGTCGATGTGCACTGGGAACAGCGCTTGCAGGATGCCGTCTGCGCCATCGACCACCAGCCGGCGATCCGACATATGCGGCGTTTGGATTGCGTCCTCGAGATCGAGAACCGGGGAGAAGCAGCATTGCGCCGCCGCAAAGCGTTCGTTCGCCCCAGCGGCTGTCATGGCGGCGAAGAATGCGGACACTTCCTCAATGAGCATCGTCTGGGGAATCGCATCGCCATGCCGTGGCACCCAGTCCTCGCGACCGGCGGTACGGCAGAAATTGGCCCAGAATCGCGGCTCGATCGCGCCGAGCGCAACCATCGCGCCGTCACTCGTGGAATAGACATTGTAATAGGCGGTGCCGCCGGTATTGAACTCGGCGCCGCGCACGGGGCTGCCCTTGCTGCGCAGCTCGGCAAGCTGCATGATTTGCGGGACCATCGCGCAATCGGCGACGCCGAGGTCTATTTCGCAGCCGAAACCATCCTTGCCGCGTTTGTGGAGTGCGCCGAGAATCGCCGACATGGCGAAGAGCGAGGCGGTGACATCGGCGAGCGGCGGTGTCGGAATTGCGAGGCCGACCTCGTTGCCGCTGTAGGCCAGCAGGCCCGTCAGCGCGAGATAGTTGATATCATGCGCCGGCACCCGCGCCATTGCGCCGGCCTGCCCGAAACCGCTCATGGCGCAGCAGATCAGGCGCGGGTTTCGTGCCCGCATCACGCGGAAGCCGACGCCCAGCCGGTCGAGCACGCCTGGCCGGAATGATTCGACGACAATGTCGGCGCTGTCGGTGAGTTGAAGCAGGTCGTCCTTCCCGGTCTCGGACTTCAAGTCGATCCGCCGGGAGGTCTTGTTCGCGTTCAGCGCGTCGAAGCTTAGCGAGCGCCCTGTTGCGCCCAATGCGCCGACGCCGCGCATCTCGTCGCCTTCCGGTGGCTCTACCTTGATGATCTCCGCGCCCATATCCGCGAGCAGCAGGGTGGCAAGCGGTCCGGGCAAATGGCGGCTTAAATCCACCACGCGCACGCCCTCCAGAAAGGACCGCAATCCACCTCCCATATGTTCTCCTCCAAGAACCGATATTTCGGATATAGTATTGACCGCTTGTCGGACAAGTGCAATATTTATCGCGAAGATTGTTTGCGCGAGCAGGGAGGATAGCGCTGGCATGACGCAGGAAGAGTCGGCTCGCATATTGGTGGAGCGTCGCGACGGTGTGGCGACGGTCACCCTCAACCGGCCTGCGCAGCTCAATCCGCTCGATCGTATCACTGTTTCGGAACTTCTGGACGCCGTCCGGCAGATCGATCTCGATCCTGAGATCAAGATCGTCGTCCTGCGCGGGGCCGGCAAGGCGTTTTCCGCAGGCGGCGACCTCGACGGCTATCTCGGCCTCTACCGCGCGCCGGACGAATTCCTGACCTTCCTGCGCAATTTCAACCATCTGCTCGAAACCATCGAGCGTTCGGACAAGATTTACATTGCAGCGGTGCAGGGCCATGCGGTGGCCGGCGGCGTCGAACTGATGCTCGCCTGCGATATTGTCGTGGTGGCCAATGAGGCGCGCATCGCGGACGGCCACCTTAACTTCGGCCAATTGCCGGGCGCGGGCGGTTCGCAGCGTCTCGCCCGCACGGTCGGCCCGCTCTACGCGAAGATGCTCATTCTGACGGGACGCGGTATCGACGGACAGGAAGCCGAGCGCAAGGGGCTGGCAAGCCTCGCGGTTCCGGTTGCCGAGCTCGATGGCGCGGTAGATGGCCTGATCGCAGACCTGCAGCAGAAAAGCGCGCTCGGCCTGCGTGGTGCGAAGTATCTCGTGAATACGGGCGCGCTGGGCAGCCGCGACGCCGCGCTCGAACTGGAGCTGCGCTACGTCCACAATTACGCGACGACCAGCCACGACGCTTATGAGGGACTGCTTGCCTTCAAGGAAGGGCGCAAGCCGACGATGAAGGATGCCTGACCGCAGCCATTGGCTGCAAACGTGAATTCGGGAGGAGAATGAATGATTTCCGGTGAAGTCGATGCCGTTCGCGATGTCGCGCGCAAGTTCTCGGCGGCCAAGGTTGCGCCGCGCGCGACAGAACTCGATGCGGCGGGCGAATTCCCCTACGATCTGGTTGCCGAAATGGGCCAGCTCGGCTTCTACGGCATGCTGGTGTCGGAGGAGCATGGCGGCAGCGGCCTTGGCTATATGGCCTATTCGGCGGTGGTCGAGGAAGTCGCCTATGCCGAGAGCGGCGTGTCCATCAACATCACCGACCAAACGCTGACTGCGAGTTGCATCGCCAATTTCGCCTCCGAAAAGCTGCAGAAGGAATGGCTCCCGCCGATGATGACCGGCGAGATTCTCGGCGCGTTCGGCCTGACGGAGCCCGAATCGGGTTCGGATTCCGGCTCGCTGAAGACCACGGCGCGCCGCGACGGCGGCGATTGGGTCATTTCAGGCTCGAAACAATTCATCACCAATGTCGGCACCGACATCAGCAAGGTGATCGTGGTGCTTGCGCGGACCGAGCAGGGGAACTCAATGTTCCTCGTGCCGCTTGATTCGCCCGGCGTGGAAATCGGCAAGGCCTACAACAAGATGGGTTGGCGCTGCTCCAACACGGCCCCGGTTTCCTTCGACAATGTGCGCATTCCCGCCGCCAATCTGATGGGCGAGGAGGGGCGTGGGCTGAAAGGCATGCTCAACATGCTGAATGGCGGGCGGATCGGCGTTTCTTCCAACGCCATCGGGGTCGCGCGTTCCTGCCTCGACATCTCGGTCGAATATGCGCGCGAGCGCCGGCAGTTCGGGCGTCCGATCGGCGATTTCCAGGTGACGCAGTTCAAGCTTGCGGAAATGGCGACCAATCTGGAACTGGCGCGGCTGATCACGCACAAGGCCGCGGCGCTCGCCGACGCCGGCCAGCCCTGCGCGACCGAATCGTCCATGGCGAAGTTCTTCTCGACCCGCTCGGCCAAGCTGGCCGCGGACGAGGCGGTGCAGATCGCGGGCGGCAACGGCTTCATGGAAGACCATCCCGCCTCACGCCTCTGGCGCACCGTGAAGGTCCTCGAAATCGGCGAGGGCACCAACGAGATTCAGCGGCTGCTCATTGCGCGGTCGCTGGGATTCAGGAGCTGAGGACTTTTGGGCATGTACCAGTCACGATTGATCGACGAACTGTCGGCGCTTTCGCGGGAGCAGTTGAAGGCGCTCCAACTCTCCAAGCTGCAAAGGCAGATCTCTCGTCTCTATGAAAGCAACGTCTTCTATCGTGAACGCTTCGATGCGGCTGGCGTGAAGCCCGAGCAGATTCGCAGCCTGGAGGATTTCAGCGAGCGCGTGCCGACCATGGGCAAGCCGGACTGCCTTGCCGACCAGAACGCGCATCCGCCCTTCGGGCGCCGCGTCGGCGTGCCGCGCGAAGACGTGATGATGATCAACCTGACCGGCGGCACGTCGGGGCAGGGGCAGGAGGCGTTCGGGCGCACCAATGCCGATGTCGCGATGCAGGGGCATTTCCACCATCTGCCGTGGCATCTGGCGGGATTGCGCAGGGGCGACGCCGCGCTCAACTGCGTGCCGGCGGGGGGCCTGACAACCGGCGGCTGGGGTCCGACCGAAGGTTTCCGCGTGGCCGGCGCGACCGCCTATGCGGCGGGCGGCGTGATGTCGACCGATGCCAAGGTCGACCTTATGCTGCGCTTCGGAACCTTCCATTTCATCTATGCCTCGACCAGCTACATGCACACGCTGACTGAAGCGTTCCGGCGCAGGGGCGTGAACCCGAAGACCGCGTTCCCGATGCTGAAATCGCTGTTCGTGGCGGCTGAAGGCTATCCGGTCGAATGGGCGCAACGCACCGAGGATTTCTGGGGCGCGAAGCTGCATGAGGGCTATGGCAGCACCCAGTCGGCGGGTTTCTGCGGCGGAACCTGCGAGCATGGCGCGATCGCCGATGGCGGGCGCGGCAATATCCATATCTTCGAATGGCATAATGTGGTCGAGGTGCTGGACCCGACAACCGGCACGCCGGTGGCGGAAGGAGAGGAGGGCGAGGTCGTCCTCACCAATCTCGACATCATCGGCTCGCCCGTCGTGCGGTTCCGCACCGGCGACAAGGTCCGCTACATGGGCCGTGGCCGCTGCGGCTGCGGGCGCAGCTGGCTGGCGGTCGAGGCCGGAAGTATCGGGCGGCTGGACGACATGATGAAGATCCGCGGCAACAATATGTGGCCGAGCGCCGTCGATGCGGTCGTCTTCCGCCATGAAAGCGTATGGGAATATGCGGGCAGGGTGTTCGTAACCGGTTCCGGCAAGACAGGCGTGGAACTGCGTATCGCGCTCAAGCCCGACGCCGGCATCCCCGAGGGCGCCGAACGCGAAAACTTTGCCAGGAAGCTCAAGGCCGACCTCAAATCCGCGACAAACATCAACATGGATGTCGCCTTCGTCGATCGCAGCGAACTACCTAACTACGACTACAAGAGCCGTCGCTGGAAGGACGAGCGCAGCGATGGATTCCGTTCGGGAGCGATAAGCGAATGACACGCAGCCAGCTTGATATCGAGGCGCAGCGGGCAGCGTTGAAGGAGATGCTCGCGCTGGCGCGGAAACTGCAGGAGCAGGGTGATGACTTCCTGAACGGGCATTACCTGCACCTTCAGGAGCGCATCGAGACCGTGCTTGCGATCACCGAGGTCAGCGCCGCCGACATACCCGTCGCCAAATAAGGCGGCGCGGATAGACGCCCATCTGAAAACGGGTGAATGGAGGAGAAGTGAATGTCTAGGAAAATGCTGAAAGTCGGACTTGCGGCAACAGTCGCCACGGTCCTCGGATGGGCCGCACCGGCCTTCGCGCAGGAGGCGATCAAGATCGGCTTCCTGGGTGCTATCTCCGGTCCGGCCGCGGACCTCGGGCGACCGAGCCGCGACGGTGCGCTTTTGAAGATCGAGGAAATCAACAAGGCAGGCGGCATCAATGGCCGCCCCTTGGAACTCGTCGTCTATGACGACGAATCCAACCCGGCCAAGGCCGTCGCGAATGTGCGCCGCATGGCCGAATCCGATGACGTGGTTGCGGTCATCTCCGGCACGACGACGGGTTCCACGCTCGCCGCGCTGAAAATCACGCAGGAAATCGAGCTTCCGCATGTCGTGGTCGTCGCTCAGGCGCCGGTCGTGACCCGCCCGGTCAATCCCTGGACCTTCCGGGTGACCGGCAATTTCGATCACGAGATTACTCGCATCGCGGCCTTCCTGAAGTCCGAGGGCGTCAAGAAGCTCGCGCTTCTGAAGGATTCCGGAACGGTCGGGCAGGAAGCCTATGCCAGCCTGAAGCCGCAGTTGGACGAACTCGGCATCGAGCTTGTGGCGAATGAGGATGTTGTCATCAATGCCACCGACGTGACGGCGCAGACGCTCAACATCCGCCGCGCCGAACCGGATGCGGTCGTCTATTACGGCTATGGCGCGGAAGCAGCGCTCTTCGCCAAGACGATGCAGCAGGTCGGGCTTGACGTGAAGGCCATCGGCAATCGCGGCCTTGCCATGCCGGTGTTCCTGGAGACGGGCGGTGATGCGGTGGACGGCTTCGTCATCACCGACAATTTCACCGCGACGAAGCAGGTTGCAGCCGACTTCGCGGCCCGCTTCAAGGAGGCGAAGGGCTACGAGGTGATCAACGCTTTCCCCGGCCTCGGCTATGACGGGATCGGCGTGCTCGCGCAGGCTCTGTCGAAGGCGGAGACGGTCGACCGTCCTGGCGTTCGCGACGCGCTGGAAAAGGTCGAGGGCTACGAAGCGGTTACCGGCGGCAACGGAATGCAGATTTCCTTTTCCGCCGAAAAGCACGATGGTCCTACCGGCGACATCGAGCAGATCGTCGTGATGAGAAAGGCCGAAGGCGGTAAATACGTCGATCAATGATCGGCTTCGATGCCGGGCACGCAAGCCGTGCCCGGCAATCCCTTGAACCCACGGCAGCATGGGAGGTGTCGTGAGCGACTTCCTGCAATTGTTGATAGCGGGCGCGACGACCGGCTCGATCTACGGTCTTATCGGCCTGACATTCACCCTGACCTATAACGCCACGAAGCTGCCCAATCTGGCGCTCGGCGAATTCGTCATGATCGGCGCGATGCTGGCGGTTCTCACCTTCAGCGTCTGGAAGCTGCCGATGGTGGTCGCCTTTCCCTTCATCATTCTCGCGGGCGGCGCCTGCGGCGTCCTTTTCGACCGGCTCGTAACCGCACCGATGCGCAATGCCGGAATGCCGATGACCAGCCAGATCATGGCGACCATCGCCGCGGCCATCGTGATTTCGAGCGGCATGGCTCAGATCGCCGGCGTGCGCCAGCTTGGCCTGCCGGCCCAGTTCCAGGGCGGCGTCATCCGCATGGGCGAACTCAGCATCCTGCCGCAGAACCTGGCCGTGATCGTCATCACCGCCCTGATCGGCGTCGGCCTGTGGCTGTTCCTGTCGAAAACGCGCTTCGGTCTCAGCATCGTCGCGACCGGATATAATCCGACGGCCGCAAGGCTCGTCGGCATAAAGGTGAGCCACGTCTTTCTCGCAACATTCGCTTTGAGCGCGGCGATTGCCGCACTGGCCGGCGCGATCGTTGCACCGATCATCTCGGCCTCGGCCTATATGGGCCTGAACATCGCGATCAAAGGTTTCATCGCCGCCGTTGTCGGCGGCATGGGTCGCCCGATCTTCGCCCTTGTCGGCGGCCTCGTCGTGGGCATCTGCGAGACAATGATGTCCGGCTATGTCTCCTCCGCCTTCAACGAAGTCATAACATTGGGCCTTATGCTTGCCGTGCTGATGGCGCGTCCGACCGGCCTCCTGGGAGAGCGGACATGAGCGCCGAAGCAACACCTGCGCGCCGCACCGCCAGCATCGCGATCCAGCTCGGCATTGTCGCGGTTCTCGCCGCGCTGCCTTTTCTCGGCGTGCCGAACTACATCGTCCAGCTTGCCGGCTCGGCCGGCATTGCTGTGATCTTCGCGCTCGGCCTGAACTTGCTGTTCGGCTATTGCGGCCAGATTTCCTTCGGCCATGCCGGTTTCTATGCCGTCGGCGCCTATGGGGTCGCGATCCTCGCGCCGATGCTCGGCTACATTCCCGCACTTTTCCTTGCGCTGCTGCTGGGCATGGCGGTCGCCATGCTCATCGGCTTTCCGCTGCTCCGCCTGCGCGGCCACTATCTGGCGCTTGGCACGCTCGCCTTCGGCATCGCTGTCGAGTTCCTGGCGTTGCAAGGCGGCGATTTCACTGGCGGGCCGTGGGGCCTTTCCGTCGACCGGCCGGTGCTGTTCGGCTCCGGCATGACGGCGGCCGGCTTCTACCTGCTCATTCTGGCCTGCACGGTCATAGCATTTTATTTCGCGAAGAATCTCGTCAATTCGCGCATCGGCAGGGCCATGCAGACGATCCGCGAGGACGAGGCGCTGGCCATGGCGGTGGGCGTCAATACGGTGTTCTTCAAGGTCGCCGTCTTCGGCGTCAGCGGCGCTTTCGCCGCTCTTGCCGGCGGCCTCTATGCGGGGCTGAACCTCTACATCACGCCCGACCTGTTCGACATCAGGCTGTCGATCGGCGTGGTGGTCATGATCGTACTCGGCGGGGCAGGGACCCCGATGGGACCGGTCATCGGCGCTGTGCTGCTGACCTTCCTGCCGGAACTGCTGCACGGCTTCCACGAATATGCGGCGGTGATCTACGGCCTGATCCTGCTTCTGGTGCTGCGCTTCATGCCGGGCGGCATCGTCGGGCTTTTCCGCAAACTGGTGCGGACAAAACCCGGCGGCAATGAAAGGGTGGTGACAGATGCTGCGTCTTGAATCCGTCGGGCGCAGCTTCGGAAGCCTGCGCGCGCTGCACGACATCTCCTTTGAACTGAACCGGGGCGAGGTGCTTGCCCTGATCGGACCCAACGGGGCCGGCAAGACGACGCTGGTCAACCAGATCTCCGGCCTCGATGACGGCAAGAAGGGGCGCATCTGGTACAACGGCCGCGAGATTACCGGCACGCCGGCCTACAAGCGCGCCCGCGACGGCATCGGGCGGACCTTCCAGCTCGTCAAGCTGATCGAGGGCCTGCCAATCCTCGATAACGTCATGTCCGGCTGTTACCGGAATGCGGCGAGCAATCTGTTCGCGGTGACTTTCGGCCTCAGCGCGGTGGAGAAGGACGAAGCGGGGATGCGCAAGGAGGCGCAGCGCACGCTCGATTTCGTCGGCCTCGGCCATATCGACGCCACGCAGAGCATCGCCACGCTCTCCTATGGCCAGCAGCGTCTGGTCGAGATCGCCCGCGCGCTCGCGCTCAAGCCTGCTCTCCTGCTGCTCGACGAACCGGCGGCGGGCCTCAACACATCCGAGGCGCAGAACCTCGTTCCGCTGATCCGTCAGATCAGGGATTCGGGCATCGCGGTGCTTCTGATCGAGCACAATATGCGGCTGGTCGCGGAGGCATCCGACCGCTGCTTCGTCATGCATCTGGGCGAGCGGCTGGCGGAAGGCACATTCAGTGAAATCTCCGCCAATCCGCAGGTTAGGAAGGCCTATCTCGGCGTGGGAGATGGCGATGCTTGAAGTCGATAATGTCTATTCGGGATATGGCCGCGCGGAAGTCCTGCACGGCGTTTCGCTGACGGCGGATGCGGGCGAGATCGTCGCCCTGCTCGGCCTGAACGGCGCGGGAAAATCGACGCTGCTGCGCACCATATCCGGCCTGCTGCCCGTTCAGTCCGGCCGTATCACCTATGAAGGCGATAACATTGCCGGAATGAGCGTGGAGCGCATCGTCTGGAAAGGACTGTCGCATGTGCCCGAAGGGCGGCAGTTGTTCGGTCCGCTGACGGTGCTGCAGAATCTGGACATGGGTGCCTATGCCAAAGGCGACCGGACCGTTACCCGCTCGGATGCCGAGATGAAGGAGTACCTGTTCGAGCTGTTCCCGATTCTCGCCGAGCGCCGCCATCAGCCCGCCAATCGCATGTCGGGAGGCGAGCAGCAGATGCTCGCACTGGCGCGCGCCATGATGGCGCAGCCGCGCCTGCTGATGCTGGACGAGCCGTCGGTCGGCCTTGCGCCGCTGGTCATCGAACGCATCTTCTCGGTCATCCGGCAGCTGCGGGAAAGCGGCCTGTGCGTGTTGCTTGTCGAGCAGGATGTTCCCCTCGCGCTCAAGGTGGCGGACCGCAGCTACTATCTCGAGACGGGCACGATCATCGAGAATTCCGACGGGAATATGCTGGTAGGTGACGGCAAGGCCTCTGTGTTATAGGAACCATGCTCAGCGGATTCATGAACACATACAGCCAGAAAGACCACCAGACAATGCAGCCTGTTTTCGACAAGCTGGACGTCCCGCCGGCCTACCGGGTCGTCGCGGAGGCCGTCGAGCGCAACATCCTCGTCGGCAGGCTGAAGATCGGCGACAAGCTGCCGTCAGAATTTGAGCTGGCAAAGCAGTTCGGCGTGCACCGCTCGACCGTCAGGGAAGGCATCCGGCTGCTCGAACAGAGCGGTTTGGTTTCCCGCGTCGGGCGCACCACGCTGGAGGTCACGCTGCCGCCCTTCCAGGAGATCGGCAGCCGGGCCTCGCGCGCTTTGTCCATGCATCAGGTCACTTTCCGCGAATTGTGGGAGGCCTCGATGCTGACCGAGCCCGCCGCCGCCGAAATGGCCTGCGCGCGTATGTCCGACGACGACATCGCAACGCTTGAGCGCAACTGCGATGCAATGGCGGCGGCCACCGAGGACCTCGACCGCTTCGTCGGCCTCGACACGGAGTTCCACGACCTCATCGCGCAGGCGACCGGCAACAAGGTGCTGAAGCTGATGCGCGAGCCGATCAGCGTGCTGTTCCTGCCGGCGGGCCAGAACATCCTGCCCCGTCTCAAGACGCATCATCGCCTTGTCGAAGCCCACCGCCACATCATCGACGCGCTGAAGCGCAGGGACGCGACCGTGGCGCGCGAATGGATGGCCCGCCACATGGCCGACTTCAAGCGCGCCTATGAGCGGACCGGCCTCGACCTCGACGCGCCCCTGCAAAAGCCTGACACGCCGCCGGCCTGATCGGCGCAATACATCTCCGGGAGGATTGGCGATGGCCTGGATCGAGGCTCTCGACACGGCAATCTATTACCAGACGGCAGGTTCGCCCGATGGCCGGCCTGTGCTGTTCCTGCACGAACTCGGCGGTTCCCATGCAAGCTGGTCGAGCCTCACCGGACTGCTCGACGACTGCCATTGCGTGGCCATCGATTTTCCCGGTGCTGGCCGATCCGAGAAGCGGCACGGCAACCGCGCGCTTGCCGAACTGGCGGCAGTCACACGCGCGCTGATGATGCAGCTTGAGCCGGAACGGCGATGGAACCTCGTCGGCTCGGCGCTCGGTTCCTTCGTTGCGCTCGATCTCGCGCGAAACCACCCGGAACTTATCGAAAGCCTGACGGTCTGCGCCGTGGTGCCTACCATCGATACGACGACCGGCACCTATCTCAGGGATCGTGTCGAACGGATCGGACGCGAGGGCATGGCCGCCGTGACCGAATACAGCCTCGCCAATTCGCTGACGCGCAAGCTGCCACTGCCCGATGACGCTTTCCGCCGCGATTATGAATACTCCTTCCGCTGCCAGGACCCGGACGGCTACGGGCTCCTGTCATTGGCGTTGGCGGATTTCGAGGGCGGCGCGGATTACCTCGCCGGGATCGACGTGCCGGCGCTGGTCATGGCGGGCGCACATGATTTCATCTGGCCGCCCGCGCTGGTGAAATTGGTGGCCGACGCCATTCCCGGCGCGGCCTTCCACGTGCTGGAAGAGGGCGGGCATTTCGCCCATGTCCAATGCCCGCAAGCCTTTGCGGCGCGCATGAGGGAATTCTGGCGGGCTTAGGCGGCGTTCGCCCGAAGCACCGTCATCGTCAGCCATTCCGCGACCAGTGCGGGCTTGCTGCCGCCCTCGATCTCGACCGTGACATCATGGGTCAGCAGAAGCTGTCCGGGTGATTTCTCCGCGACCTCGCGCAGCACGAAGCGCCCGCGCACCCGCTCGCCCGATTTCACCGGCGCGAGAAACCGCAGCCGGTTCATGCCGTAGTTTACGCCCATCTCCGTATTCTCGATCTGCGGCAGCGCATCGAAGGACATGCGGCTGAGCAGCGAGAGCGACAGGAAGCCATGGGCGATGGTGCCGCCGAATGGACCCGACCGCGCGCGCTCGGGGTCCACATGGATATATTGATGATCCAGCGTCGCATCGGCGAACTGGTCGATCATCGACTGGCTCACCTCGATCCAGTCCGAAAGGCCAACCTCCTGCCCAAGGCGGTTTGCAAGCTCCGCCGGCGCGATAGTCTCCGGCATTCCTACAGAACCTCGAAAAGGCCGGCAGCACCCATGCCGCCGCCGACGCACATGGTCACGACCACATGCTTCGCGCCGCGCCGCTTGCCTTCGATCAGCGCATGGCCCACCATCCGCGCGCCCGACATGCCGTAGGGATGGCCGATGGAAATCGCGCCGCCATCCACATTGAGCAGTTCGTTCGGAATGCCGAGCTTGTCCTGGCAATAGAGCACCTGCACCGCGAAGGCCTCATTCAGCTCCCACAGGCCGATATCTTCCATCTTCAGGCCAAAGCGCTGGAGCAGTTTTGGAATGGCATAGACCGGTCCGATGCCCATCTCATCCGGCTTGGTGCCCGCAACGGCCATGCCGACATAGCGGCCCAGCGGCTCCAGCCCGCGCTTCTCGGCAAGCTTGGCCTCCACGAGAATGCTTGCTGACGCACCGTCCGAAAGCTGGCTGGCATTGCCCGCCGTGATGCTGCCGCCCTCGCGTACGGGCTTCAGCGATGACAACCCGGCGAGATTCGTGTCCGGCCGGTTGCCCTCGTCGCCCTTCAGCGTGACGGTTTCCTGCGCGCTGGCTCCGGTCTCCTTGTTCACCACCAGCTTGCTGGCCGTGACCGGAACGATCTCCGCGTCGAATCGCCCAGCGGCCTGCGCGGCGGCGGTGCGCTGCTGCGATTGCAGCGCGTAGGCGTCCTGCCGGTCACGCGAAATGCCATAGCGCTTGGTCACCACCTCTGCCGTGTCGATCATCGGCATATAGGCGTCGTCATGCATGGCCAGCAGTTCGGGGTCGACATCGATGCGCAACTCGCCCGTCTGGACGAGTGAGATGGATTCGACGCCGCCCGCCAAAACCGCGTCCATGCGGTCCACGATGATCTGCTTGGCAGCCGTCGCGATGGTCATCAGTCCCGACGAGCACTGGCGGTCGATGGTCATGCCGGGAACCTCGACCGGCAGGCCGGCGCGCAGCGCCGCCATGCGCCCGATGGTCTGCTGCGAGCCCTGCGGCAGCGAGCAGCCGAGGATGCAATCGTCCAATTCTGCTCCCTCGATGCCGGAGCGTTCGATGGCTGCACGCAACGCATGGGCGGCGAGCGTCGGGGCAGGGGTGGCGTTGAACGCGCCCCGATAGGCGCGGCCGATCGGGGTCCGCGCGGTGGAAACGATAACGGCGTCACGCATGAGAGCTTCCTTCCCTCGTATAGCCTGCATTCTGCAATTCCAGCCGTCCTTGCCGCTCGCCCGTTTCGGGGACGAACTCGCCGTCGCGGCTCACGATCTTCGGCCAGGACGCGATGACAGCCTCGGGCGCGGCAGGACCTTCGCCCACCAGCGTGCCGGGGGTCAGCGTGATATGGGCCGTCTCGAAGGAACCTGCGCCCGCGCACAAGATCGTTCTGGTTGGAGCGTCTTCGCCCACAAGCACCAGCACGCCGGGGCTGACCCGGGCAGGGCGCAGAAGGTCGAGCTCTTCCTGCGGAAGCAGGCCGTCGAGCATCTGCGTCGCCGCTGTCGGCGCGATGCAGTTGACGCGGATATTGTTGCGCGCGCCTTCGAGCGCCAGCGTCTGCATCAGCCCGACCAGCGCCATCTTGGCCGCGCCGTAATTCGACTGGCCGAAATTACCGTAGAGCCCGGACGACGAGGTCGTCATGACGATGCGTCCGTAATTTTGCGCGCGCATATGGTCCCACACCGCCTTGGTGCAGTTGACGGAGCCCATCAGGTGCACATCCACCACGAGCCTGAAATCGGCAAGGTCCATCTTGGCGAATGTCTTGTCGCGCAGGATGCCGGCATTGTTGACCAATATGTCCACCTTGCCCCAGCGCGCGACCGTGTCGTCCACCATAGCCTTGACGGCATCGAAATCCGTGACCGAACCTGCGAAGCCGACCGCCTCGCCACCCGCATCCGTGATTTCGCGCGCCACCTCGTCGGCAGCTGCCTGCGCGAGATCGTTGACCACGATGCGCGCGCCGCGCGAAGCGAGCAGCAGCGCATGTTCCCGGCCGAGACCGTTTCCTGCGCCGGTGATGACGGCCACCCGTCCTTTCAAATCGATCATCAAACTGGCTCCAACCTGTTCATTGAGCGGCGTGCCGTCACGGCCCGACCATTTCGGGCGGGCAGGCGTGGACGACGCCGCCGTCCACCGTCAGCACCCCACCGACGACGTAATCTCCCGCGCGGCTCGCGAGATAGATCGCGGCGGCGGCAATATCTTCCGGCTGCCCGACGCGGCCCGCCGGTATCGACCCGGCATAATCCTCGCCATGATCGCGCGCGGCGCGGTTCATCTCGGAGGGAAAAGCGCCCGGCGCAATCGCGCTTACCACGATGCCGTCCCGGATCAGCCGGGCGGCCATGCGGCGCGTCAGATAATGGATCGCCGCCTTTGATGCCTGATAGCTGTAAGTTTCCCATGGGCTGATCCGCAGCCCGTCGACAGAGCCGATATTGATCACCTTGGCTGGCCTCGCCGCGTTGGCGCCTGCCTTGAGAAGCGGCCACAGCGCCTGCGTCAGGAAGAAGGGGGCCTTGACGTTGAGGTCGAACACCTTATCCCACCCCTTTTCGGGAAAATCCTCGAACTCCGCTCCCCATGCAGCGCCGGCATTGTTGACCAGAATGTCGAGCGACGGCAGGGCATCCCGCAGGCTGGCGGCAAGCGCCCGTGCGCCTTCGACCGTCGAAACATCAGCGGGCAGGGCGAAGCAATCCGACCCCATCTCCTCCGCCGCCTGCCGGCACTGGTCGGCCTTGCGCGCCGAGATATAGACGCGGGCGCCTTGCGCGAGGAAACCCTCCGCGATCATGCGGCCGATGCCGCGCGAACCGCCAGTGACCAGTGCGGTGCGCCCTTTCAGCGAAAAAAGCGATGACGTCTCCAACATATCCACCTCCGCGCGAACTGTCTTCGATCGGTCGGCTCTTGATAGGCCCGCGCACGCCCCATGACAAGAGAAATTTATACGAATGTACCAGTTAATTCGATTGCCCGCCGCGCAGGACGGCGGCGAAATCCTCGCGTGCTCGCGACAGGTCCGCGACCTCTAGCGAAGCGGCGATGGTGCGGATGACCTTGCCGATGAACAGCGCCTGGATGCGCAGCGGGACCGCCGGGTCCGGCGGCTTTCCCGTGGCGGCAGTGATGCGCCTCGTCCATGCGCGGTCGAGATCGAGCAGCGATGAGGCGACGGCGGGCCGCAATGCCGGGTTTTGCGCGGCGTTCATCCAGACCGAATAGAACCCGATGTTTTCGCGTGCGAACTCCAGCGCCTCGCGGAAATAGATCGCCGTCGTCAGGTCGAGCAGGCGGTCCGCATCGATCCCGGTGGCATCCTGTCCGGTCAAGCCGGACCGGTAGCGAGCCTTGGCGCGCTCGAAGAAGCTCATCTGCGCGCATTGAAGCAGGCCGTCGATGCTGGGGAAATAATAGCTGGGGCCGCTGCGGACCATGCCCATGACATCGGCGATGCGGCCGTAGGAAATGCCGGCAGCACCGTCTTCCACGATAACGTCGATGGCCGCCTGCAAGACTTTCTGCCGAGTTTCGACATAGCGCGCGCCCGCGTCGGGATCGGTGACGTTACGCTGCTCAGGAGCCGACGAACTGATCCCGGCGAGCAGTGTTGCCACGTCCACCCTTCCGTCCAGAAGTTGCTTGGCGGTGGCCTGGTCGAGGCCGAGCGGGTGCAGGAAGAAGGTCAGCCCGACCGTCATGTCGACGGCGGCACTCGCCGCGCGCCGGCTGGCGGCGGGATCGAAAAGCAGCGCTATGTCGTGCCAGATTTCATCGAGCTGCTCGTACCAGCTTTGCGTCAGCGCCCGGCCATTGGGTCTGCGGCCGCCATGCAGGATCAGCTCGCACCACGCCAGCGAGCGTGTGCGGTCGCGGCCGAGCGCGTTGCCCACGACGCGCTCGACCAGATCGCCGAGGCTGGCGATGCTCTGTTCCTCGCCGCCCATGATGCGAGCCGCAACCCGCCGGAAGCCCGCGAGATACTCATCGAGCAGCGTGCGCGACGTCGCCTCGATAATCTCGGTCATGGTGTCGAAATGATAGGTGGTTGCGGCGAGGCTCACGCCCGCGACCTTGGCGACCGCCCTGTGCGTCAGGCCCTGCACGCCGCCATGCGCAAGCACCTGTATTGCGCCGGCAATGATCTTGCCGCGCGTGACAGTCGTCCTGTCCTGAAGAGCGCGCTGGCGCGCCTTTCCCGTCTCACTCCTCACCATGCGGGTTCACTGTGCGCGTAGTTTTCGTTGGCCGGCAAGGCGGAAATTAGTCCTGTCAGCCGAACATCTCCGCCGGGGCATCCAGCGACGTGTCGTCGAGCGATCCGCACAGCGCCAGCCGCGCTTGCGCGAGCGGCAGCTCATGTCGCGCGAAATAGCGGCAGGCCCGCAACTTGCCTTCATAAAAGGTTCGGTCGGCGCCCTCGACAGGGCCTTCCAGCGCCTTCGCGGCAACGATGGCCTGCCTGAGCCAGATCCAGCCGACGACGACATGGCCGAACGCGTCCAGATAAACCGTCGCATTGGCGAGACGGAGGGCCGGGCTCTCGCAGCCCATCAGCGCGCGTGTCGCCTGCATCAACGCATTCAGGCTTGCGCAGAGTGCTGCCGCGTCCTCACTGAGCTGCGTCATCGAAGCCACCGCGGATGCCGTCTCGCGCATCGTCTCCACGAAAGCTTCCAGCGTCCGCGCGCCGTCCGCGATCACCTTTCGCCCGAGCAGATCCATGCCCTGAATGCCGAACGTGCCTTCATGGATATGGTTGAGGCGGTTGTCGCGATAGTAGCGCTCGACCGGATAGTCCTGCGTATAGCCATATCCGCCAAGAATCTGGATCGCCCATTTGTTCGCTTCGAGGCAATGTTCGGACGGCCATGACTTTACCACCGGCGTCAGCAGGCCGAGCAGCGCCTTGAGTTCCGCTGTCTCGTGCTCATCGCGCGACACGGCAAGCCGGTCCACCAGCGTGGCGCAATAGAAGCAGAGCGCCTGCGCGCCCTCGACCGCCGCTTTCTGCGCCAGAAGCATGCGCCTGACATCGGCGTGCGCGATGATCGGCACCTGCGGGCTGGCCGGGTCCTTCTGATCTGCGCGGCGCCCTTGCAGCCGCGTGCGGGCATAGTCCGCCGAATAGAGATAGCCGCCGAGCGCCGACATCACCGAAGCGTGCCCGACGCCGATCCGGGCCTCGTTCATCATATGGAACATATATTCGATGCCGCGATGCGGCTCGCCAATCAGATGGCCGAGGCAATCGCCCGACTCTCCAAAATTGAGCAGGCAGTTGGTCGTGCCGCGCTGGCCCATCTTGTGATTCAGACCGGCGAGCGCGATGTTGTTGAGCGGACCCGTCTTGCCGTCCGCGCCGACCAGCCGCTTCGGCACGAGGAACAGCGAAATGCCCTTCGTTCCGGCAGGCCCGCCCGGAATCTTGGCCAGAACCATATGCACAATATTGTCCGAGATTTCCTGCTCGCCGCCGGAGATCCACATCTTGCTGCCCCGGATGCGGTAGAGCCCGTCCGGCCCCTCCGTCGCAATGGTGCGAATGTCGCCCAGCGACGAGCCCGCCTGCGGCTCGGACAGGCACATGGTGCCGAACCAACGGCCCTCCAGCATCGTTGAAAGGAATATATTCCTCAGTTCGTCCGAACCAAAGGCGTTGAGAAGGTTCGCGGCGGCGATTGTCAGGAAGGCATAATTTGCCACGGAAACATTGGCGCAGGTGAACATGCCGCTGACGGCGGTGTGCAGGAACCAGGGCGCCTGAAGCCCGCCGGCATCTTCCGGGAAGGGGAGGGCGAAGAACCCCGCCTCCGCGAAGGCCCGCAGCGCATCGCCCGTGCCGTCCGGCATGACGACCTTGCCATCCACAAAAGCCGGTTCATTCGCGTCGACCTCGGCCGCGATCGGAAGAAATTTTTCTTCAGCGATTTGCTGGGCGGTATCGAGCATCTGACTGATGGCGCCGCGATCATAGGCTGCAAAACGCGAATGGCCGAGAATGTCCTCCACCTTGAAAAGCTCGTAGAGAACGAAATCCAGCTCCCGACGATCGACAACCATGCACCTTGCTCCTGCCCATGTGCGGCAGAGCATAAGGACATGCGCCAAGTGTGTCGATAGTATTATTGAACGAGTGTACCGTTTATTGCGATGACGGTCAGGCCACGCTGCTGATGTCGTCGACGCCAAGCCCCTGGCCGCGCAGGCGCATGGCGTCCTGGGAGGGCGGTGCGCCGAACATGCGGGCATATTCGCGGCTGAACTGCGAGGCGCTTTCATAGCCGACCGTATAGGCGGTGCGTGCGCTGTCCGCATTGACGACCATCAGCCGCCGCGCTTCCTGAAGCCGCAGCATCTTCTGGTATTGCAGCGGGCTCATCGCGGTCGCCGCGCGGAAATGGCGGTGGAACGTCGCCGGACTCATCCGCGCGATTTCGGCCAGCGCCTCGACGCGTAGCGGCTCGTCGAAATGCGACCGTATCCAGTTGATCGCCTGCCGCACATGCGACAGGCGGCTGTCGTCGCGCGCGATCTGGCGGAGCACGCCGCCCCGCGGGCCGCACAGCAGCCGGTAGAGGATTTCGCGCTCGATCATCGGCGCCAGCACCGGCAGGTCCTCCGGCGTTTCGAGCAGGTGCAGCAGCCGGAGCCACGGATCGAGCAATTGCGGCGTCACCGGGCTGACGCCGAAGCCGGCTGTCTGGCCCTCGGCCTCGACGGGAACATCGGGAATGAGCGTGGCGATCAGGTCGCGGTTAAGCGCGAGGCTGACGCAGACATAGGGGCTTTGCTCCGACGCATCGATGATCTGGCCGGACACCGGCAGTTCCAGCGAGGTGATGAAATAGGAAGCGGGATCGTAGCGCACCTGCCGGTCGCCGATCATGACCTGTTTTGCGCCCTGGAGCACGAGGCAGAACATCGGCTGGTAGACGGTCGATGTGGGGCAGGTGACAGACCGCGCCACGAACAAGGACATGCCGGGAAAGACTTCCGCCCGGCCGCTCGCGCCCGCATGCCGTTCGGCCATCGTGCACATGGTGCTGAGGTGCTGCTGCATGGCTCTTATAATCGGTTTCCTTGCCGCGTCATACAAGCGGCAGCTCGCGCTTCCTCCGACAAATTGATAGGAATAGGCAAGAGATCGACACGATCAGGCGCGGCGCGCGCGAGGCGGATCCCCAATTATCCACCACCGGCGCACCCGCAAGAGCCAATGGCCATTCGCCGCGCCGGCCCCACCCGCATCAAATAAGGGGCTACCCCAATGACGAATAATTTTGGACCGGAATCGACGACGGACGATGTCCTGCAGGGCATCGACCTGTCGGGAAAGCGCATCCTCGTAACCGGCGTGTCCGCCGGTCTCGGCGTGGAGACCGCGGGCTTTGGCCGCGCATGGCGCAACTGAAATCGTGGGTGCGGCCGCCTATGCGAGCGGCGGCAGGCTGCAACTGGTCGAGCTCGACCTTGCCTCGCTGGCCAGCGTCCGCGCCGCTGCCGATGCGCTAGTGAGCGACGGTCGCAGCTTTGATGTCATCATCGCCAATGCCGGCGTGATGGCGACGCCCAAGAGGCACGACCACCGACGGTTTCGAAACGCAGTTCGGCACCAACCATCTCGGCCATTTCGATTTCATCAACCGCATTGCTTCGCTGCTGAAGCCCGGCAGCCGGCTGGTGAACCTGTCCTCGGCAGGCCACCGTTATTCCGATGTCGATCTGGACGATCCGAATTTCGACCGCACGCCTACGAACCCTTCATCGCTTATGGCCGCTCCAAGACGGCGAACATCCTGTTTGCCGTCGAGTTCGACCGTCGCCACAAGGGCGATGGCATCCGCGCCACCGCGGTTCATCCCGGCGTCATCCAGACCGAGCTCAGCCGCCATATGACCGAGGAGGCGACACAGGCGCTCATCGCACAGATCGCGGCCCGCCAGCCCGATTTCCGCTGGAAAGCCATCCCGCAAGGCGCGGCTACCTCGGTCTGGGCGGGGCTGGTTGCTGGCGCCGATGCGGTCGGCGGCCGCTACTGCCTTGATTGCCACGTCGCCGAAATCGACGAGACGTCGCCGCATGGCGGCGTGTGGTCCTATGCGCTCGACGGCGAACACGCGAAGGCGCTGTGGGGCAAGAGCGAAGAAATGGTCGGCGAGCGCTTCTGATCGCCACAATCCCTATTCCAACAGGATCTCCCATGAAAATATATGGTTTCGCCTGCACATCAGCCGACACGCCTCTGGCGCCCTTTGTCTTCGAGCGTCGGTCGCCCCGACCCAATGATGTGGTGATGGAGGTGCTTTATTGCGGCATCTGCCACACCGATTGCACCAGTCCCGCAACGATTGGGGCTGGACCAAGTATCCGGTCGTTCCCTTCCACGAGATCGTCGGCCGTGTCATCGAGGTCGGCGACGCGGTCACCCGCTACAAGGCGGGCGACCATGTCGCGGTCGGCTGCATGGTCGATTCCTGCTAGCATCGCGACCAGTGCCGGAAGGGCGAGGAACAGCTCTGCCGCGAACGCAATACGCAGACTTACAATCCCGTGGACCGCATCGACGGCAGCACGACCGACCTATGGCGGCTATTCCAAGCATCTCGACGTGCGCGAGGAATTCGTGCTGCGCGTGCCGGATGCGATGGACCTGTCCAAGGCCGCGCCGCTGCTGTGTGCCGGCATCACCACCTACTCGCCGCTGCGCACTTGGAATATCGGCCCCGGCAGCCGTGTCGGGGTCGTGGGCCTCGGCGGGCTTGGCCGCATGGCGGTCAAGCCGGCGGCGGTGATGGGCGCCAAGGTGACCGTGATGAGCCGCACCAGGGACAAGGAGGCGGGGTGCGCTGGCGCTCGGTGCGAATCGCCTGCTCGTGTCTTCTGACGCGGACGCGATGGCCGGCGCCGCATCGAGCTTCGACCTCATCATCGACACCGTGCCGGTGAAGCACGACGTCAATCCATACCTGCCGCTGCTCGATGTGGACGGCACGCTGGTGCTGGTCGGCCAGATTGGACCGCTTGCCGAACCGAGCACGGTGCCTCTGCTGATGGGCCGCAGGCGCATCGCCGGATCGCCGATCGGCGCGGCATTGCCGAGACGCAGAAAATGCTGGACTTCTGCGCCAAGAAGAGCGTCCTGCCGGGTTGCGAGATGATCGCTATGCAGGACGTCAACGACGCCTTCAAGCAGCTGGAGAGCGCCGACGTCCTTTACGGCGGCGAAATCGGGCGGCTCAAAGCCGCCCTTTTCTGCAGCCGCGCGAAGCCTTCATCGTCGGGATGATCGAGGAGCGCAAGGACATTACGCTGAACGAGATGGTGGACCGGCTCTTGGCCGAACAGTTGGTGCGGATCAGCCGCAGCGCCTTGAGTGCCTGGCTTCGGGGCCGAGACTGGACGGTGAAAAAAAGTCCGCGCATGCACTGGAGCAGGACCGTCCCGACGTCCTGAAGCGACGGCGGGCCTGGTTCGATGGCCAGCTCGATCTCGACCCCGCCAAGCTGGTCTTCATGATGAGACCGGGCTGTCGGGATGTGTTGCAACGTTTTGATTACCGGCGCTATGGCAGACCCCTTCGACATTTTCGGAGGATTAAATGTTCAAGGGCCGCCAGTTCGACCGATCGGTGATCCTTCTGTGCGTGCGCTGGTACCTCGCCTACAATCTCAGCCTGCGTGATCTTGAGGAGATGATGGCCGAGCGGGGCATTGCCGTCGACCACACGACCATTCACCGCTGGACCGTTCGTTTCGCACCGCTACTGCTGGAGCGTTTCAACCGGCGCAAGCGTGGCGTGACCGGCAAATGGGATGTCGACGAGACCTACATCAAGGTCCGCGGCCAGTGGATGTATCTCTACCGCGCCATCGACAGTGTCGGCGATACAGTCGAATTCTGGTTCAGCGAACAGCGTGACCTGCCATCGGCCAAGCGCTTCTTCAGAAACGCGCTGGCACGTCATGGCCGGCCCGACCGGGTCGTCATCGATGGCAGCCAGACCAACCTGGAGGCGATCATTTCTTGCGACACCACAAACCGCCTGCAAGATCGCTCCCGGCGCGGGCTGAAGCCGATCCGGATCCGCAAGAGTCAATACTTGAATAACCGGATCGAACAGGACCATCGGCGCATCAAGCGCCGCATCCGGCCAATGCTCGGCTTCAAATCACCAACATCAGCCGCGATCATCCTGTCCGGCATCGAGATGGTCCACATGATGCGGAAGCGACAGGCGAGATACGCCTTTAATCCGAATCCATCCCTGGCCGAGCAGTTCACAATTCTTGCAGCGTGATCGCCCTCGTGTCAGGCCTCTTTGCGCTCCCATTCAGCCGTTGCAACAAAACCTCATGAACTGCTCTCCTCTTTTGTCGCAGCAGCAAAGGTGGCGCGCAAAATCTGCTTGGAAACCTTGCCGGTCGCCGTCATCGGAAGACTGTCAACGATCTGGTAGAGATCCGGCACCTGCCAGCGAGCCATGTGCGCGGCCATATGGCTGCGCATGCTCTCGGGCTCGACCGGCATACCGGGCTTGGGGAGGATGAACAGCGCGGGTCTTTCGCCCCACCTGGGATCGGGGACCCCGATTGCCGCGCACATCTGCACCGACGGGTGCGTAGACGCCACACTCTCCAGTTCGGCCGAACTGATCCACTCGCCGCCGGATTTGATCAGGTCCTTCACCCGATCGACGATCTCCAAAAAGCCTTCGGGGTGGATCCTGGCCACGTCGCCCGTGCGGAACCAGCCGTCTTCCGTGAACGCGCCGCGCGACGCCTCGGGCGCCGCGTAATATCTGGCTATGACTGAGGGACCACGAACGCAAAGCTCGCCTTGCGCAAAGCCGTCATTGGGCAGCACCCGGCCATTGGCGTCGCGGATTGCCATGTCGACACCATAGACGCGCCGTCCCTGATAGCGCTTGAACTGACGCCGTTCATGAACGGGCTTTGCTTGGTGCTGCGGTGGCAGGACACCCACCGTGCCGATCGGGCTCATCTCTGTCATCCCCCAGGCGTGCTGGACCTCGAGGCCCCAGTCCCCTTCCAGGCCGTCGATCAGCCGGGCAGTCGCCGGCGCACCCCCGATCACGGCATTCCGGAGGCTCTCCGGCGCGCGGCCACGGCGCTCCATCTCCTGCACCAGCCCAACCCAGACCGTGGGAACGCCCCAGAGCGAATCGACCTTTTGCACTTCGATCAGGTCGAAGAGACTCTGCCCGTCGAGTTTTGCGCCGGGCATGATGATGGACGCCCCGCAAAGCGGCGCCGAATAAGGAAGCCCCCAAGCGTTGACGTGAAACAGAGGCACCGCCGGCAGGATGCGGGCGCCTGCCGTCAGCCCACCGAAGCCCGATGCGATCGAGAAAAGCGCATGAAGCACATTCGACCGGTGCGTATAGAGCGCGCCTTTCGGATTTCCCGTCGTACCCGATGTGTAACAAAGGCCGGAGGCCTGATTTTCGTCAAACTCCGGCCAGTCAAATGTTTCCGGATTGCCGGCGATCTCAGCCTCGTAGGCACGCACCGGCGCGGACATGCCCAGGCCGGCGATGTCACCTTCTTCGCCGAGCAGAACAGCCGAAGCAGCCGCTGGGATTTCGACCAGCAGCGCATCGACCGTGGCTGCAAAAGAGGCATCGAAGAAGAAGTGCCGGGCGCCGCCATGCCGCGCTATATAGGCGATCTGATCCGCAAATAGCCGGGGATTGATCGTATGGCAGACGGCACCAATGCCGGCGATCGCGTAATAGAGTTCGAAATGACGGTGCGAGTTCCAGGCAAGTGTCGCGACGCGATCGCCCGACTTGACGCCCATCCCCACTAGTGCATGCGCTAGCTGCGCAATCCGCCGCCATGAGGCGGCATAAGTGTGACTAAGGACGCCTTGTGGCAATGCCGAGACGATTTCGGCCGGCGCGAACACCTGAGCCGCAAACTCCATGATGGCCGCAATCGACAACGGCCGGTTCATCATCATGCCCAAGGTCATGGCCGGATCAATAGGTTGCCCGACCGCCGGTGATGTCGAAGACGGCGCCGGTGGAGAAGGAGCATTCCTCCGAGGCAAGCCAGGCAATGAGCGCGCTGATTTCCTCGACAGTGCCGAAGCGAATCATCGGGATTTTCGACAGCATGTATTCCACACGCGCCTCGGTCGCGTCCTTCAGCAGTTCGGGTGCGCACGCTGCCCGGCGTGATGTGGTTCACCTTGATCGCAAAAGTAGCCATACCGCACTAAACTCCTGGGGAATCCCCCCGATTCAACTACTTAGCCAACCGCACCGGCGCCGAGACCGAGCCGTTCCAGGTGGCGCTCGACACCCGCGGCAAGCGTCCCATCGAGACCGAGATGTCGGAACGCAAAGTCTCGAGCGAATGCCTTACCCGCCATCTGGTCGAGTGCAATCAGCGATTGCACTCACGCGCGACGCGAAAGATCCACCGCCAGTTCCGCGCCGGTCTGGTCGGTCCCCATCTCGGCCATGTCCTGGTAGCGGTCGCCGATGCGATGGTGTGGGCGACCGCCGGTGGCCACCGCAACGGCTATCACGATCTCGTCTGGGCCGGGCGCGTCTGGGACCGAGATCGTGGTGGTCAGAAAATGCGCGCGCGAGCCGACCTGCTCCTTCGTCTTGTTGTGCAGCGGGATGCTGAGGAAGAAGCCCGGTCCGCCGCGCGTGTTCGTGAACGGGAGAAACGACGTACCGCCTGCTCCCTGGCGCAGGACGTTTCCGAATCGAAGTGTGTGGATCAGGGCGGAGCCATGCTCGATCTCCCCATTGGAGCCGACCACCGCCGCCTTGCCATAAGCCTGGATGGCGGACTTGCCGCCTGCAATCCGGATTACGTCCGGCACCAGAAGCTGGCCGAGAACCGGGGCAAGCTCAAGGATAGCAGGCCGCAAATCCTCGACAAAGCCCATGCCAGCCCACGGGTTGCGCAGTACGGCAGCGGCGCTGACGACGCGCAGCGGCGGCTCGGCAGGCTTCTCCCCCTCGATGAAGGTATTTTCCGTCAGGATGACGACTTTGCGAACTTTGTTCTTCATCTTGCACTCCATTTGTCTAGTTGCGCCGCGCGGGCGCGGGAACGAGCCGGGGCGGGGAGCCTCCGGCGGGGGATCGCGACCCGCCGGTGCCGCGAGGCAGTTCATTCGGCGGCGGCCGCCCGATAACGGGGCAGGAAATCCTCCCTGATGAAGGTCTCGAACCGCGTCGGCGTGGTGTTAGACGGCGATCGTTTCTCGGCCGTCCTCATGATCGAGCCATCGTTCCAGGCGACGTACATCCGGTTCATCCGCTCGGCCGCCTGGCGAGAGCGCCCGAACCGCCGCATCTGGAGATCGATCCATTCCTCTGGCGAGACCTCGGCGTAGCGAAGTCCGCCCATGCCGATCTCGCGGCCAATGATCGCCGCGGCCTCGTCCATGCTGAGGTCGCGCTGCCCCTGCAGCTCGCGGGTGGCCCTGCCCTGGAAGTCCAGCGCAAGGAGCGCCTCGACTGCGACGTCCGCGATGTCGCTTGATGCGATGCGCGGCACGCCAAGGTCGCCGCGCAGCATTCCTTGGACCGCTCCGTCCTTTCTGATCGGGCCGATCCAGCTGTAGAAGCTCGTCATGAAGAGGCAGGGGCGGAGATGAAGCACGTTGAGCTCCTCGACCGCGGCGAAGCCGCGCTCGAGATCGGTATAGTCGGCGGTGTGGCCGCCGGCCTTCCCGAGGTCCGCACCCAGCGCGCTAAGATTGACGGCGTAGCCGACATTCGCCCTGACCAGCGCGGCGGCCATGGTGCGGCCGACGGCTTCGTAAGAGACATCGTCCGAGAGCGGCGGAGCCATGGTATAGGCGGCCGTCGCTCCGTCGAACGCCGCCACCATCGTTTCGGCGTCGGTGATCGATTTGACCACGAATGGCGCGGCTCCCTCCTCGACCAGCGGCCTGAGCCGTTCCGCGCTTCGCCCCACGACCCGGACCTCATGACCGGAGCGGAGGAGACTCCTAGCGATGACCGCGCCGACGCCGCCCGTCGCGCCGATGATCACATACATGTCGTGCTCCCTCGGAGTTGGCCCTTGCGGCCCATGCCGTCAAGAACGCGGAGATCAATAATTGTCATATGGCATACCAAAAATGGGCGTAGACCATCCCGCATGAAGGTCGCGGGCCGCGCCCGCCGGTTCTTGTTAGGCCATGACGAAGGGATCGGGAATGGGATCTCCCGTCACGTCGACGAGGATCGCCTTGGTGTCGGTGTAATCCTTGAGCGCATCCGCCCCACCTTCGCGCCCATAGCCGCTCAGACGAAAGCCGCCGAACGGAACGTTCGGCGTGGAGACCCGATACGTGTTCACTGCAATCTTGCCGGCCTGGATGCGGCTGGCGACCCGGTGCGCACGCGGGAAATTCTGGGTGAATATGCCGGCCGCGAAAGCGTAGTCGGAGTCGTCGGCGAGAGCGATAGCCTCGTCTTCGTCGCTGAAGCGCAGCACGCTCAATACCGGACCAAAGAGCTCGTTCCTCACGACAGGGAATTCCTGATCGTCGAACGCGATGATGAGGGGCTCGAAGAAGAAACCGTCCGGCATGGCGGCGGGGCGTTCGCCTCGGAACACGACCCTGGAGCCCGGCATCGATAGCGACTCATCGACCAGCCGCCCGATTCTCTCCCGCTGCCTCGCGGTGGCGAGCGGCCCCATCTCGGTCTGCGGGTCCAGCGGATCGCCGAGCCTGATCCGCGAGGCGCGCTCCGAGAGCTTGTCCAGGAACGCATCGTAGATGTTGTCTTGAAGTAGCAGCCGGGACGCGGCCCCGCAGCTCTGGCCGGAGGCGGCGAAAATGCCCGAGACCATGCCGTTAACCGCGTTGTCAAGATCCGCGTCGTCGAAGACGATCATCGGCGACTTCCCGCCCAGTTCTAGGCTGACCCGGGCAAGGTTATGCGTCGTATTGGGCAAGATGCGCCGCGCCGTTTCCGCACCGCCGGTGAAGGCGATCCGGCGAACGAGGGGATGGCTGGTGAGCGCGACGCCGGTCGGCTCTCCGGGGCCGGTGATGAAATTGATGACGCCCGGCGGAAAGCCGACCTTGTCGATGACGCGGGCCAGCTCCAAGAGGGGGCAGGCGGCATCTTCCGACGCCTTCACCACGACGGTGTTTCCAGTGACCAGCGCCGGGCCAAGCTTGTGGACCGACAGCAGGAGCTGCGAGTTCCAGGGAACAACGGCGGCGACCACCCCCAGCGGCTCGCGGCTGACGATGTTCAGCAGGCGGCCGTCCGCGGAAGGCGGCACATGCCCGTCTAGATTCTCGGCGAGGCCTGCGTAATAGGCGTAGAGCGCCGCGGAGCCGTGGGCGAGGCCACGCGTCTCCTTGTAAAGCTTGCCGGTGTCGATCGTCTCTATCCGGGCGACGTCGTCGGCAGCTTCAGCGAGGCGCGCCGAGAGCTCACGGACGAGCTTTGCCCGCTGCTTAGGGCTCGTGTGCGACCATGTCTTGAAGGCGCGATTCGCCGCCGTCACCGCCCGGTCGACCATGTCCGAGTCGGCGAAGGGTACCGTCGCCCAGGTCTTGCCGGTCGACGGATTGATGCTCGGAAACCTGTCCCCGGCGGAACCCGAAACGAAGGTTCCGTCGATGTAGAGATCGTAAGTCGGGATTGCTGTACTCATGCCTGTCATTCCTTTGATCGGTAGGATCGTGTCGGGCGCTCGTTTGCTCCGCCGTCCACGGTCTCTATTTTCGGGTAGACCTCCAGGGCGAAGGCCAAAGATCCGGCCACGAAGGCGCGGCATAGCTTGGCGGCCTTGTCTGGGCTCCCGTTCAGGACCTCGTCAGCGATGTCGGCCATGTCCGCGGAGATCACCCGATGCCGGGCATCGGTGCTGGACCTGAGCGTCAGCGCCCTGAGCATGGTAAGACGGCTACGCTGAGACTGGATGATGCGTTGCGACAGTTTGTTGCCCGCCCCCTCGTAGAGGACCTCGAAGAACTCATTGTTCAGCGGCAGCGACTTGGCGCTGATGCTCTTGACATCCCTCAGTTCCAACGCGATCCGCTTCAACTGTTCCCGCATCTGCGGACTTGCCCGCTCGGCGAACCGGCAGGTGGCCTCCGCGTCGAGCGCCATGCGCAACTCGTAGATTTCGCGGACGTCTTCCCGCGTCAGTACGCGAACGAAGACCCCCTGCCCGGTGCGGCTCTCTACGAGCCCCTCGCTTTCGAGGTGCCTCAGCGCCTCGCGCAGGCTGGTCCGGCTGACTTCGGTCCGGGCGCAGATGTCGCGCTCGATGAGCTTCTCGCCTGGCTTGAAATAGCCGGAGATGATCGCCTCCCGCAGCTTGTCCAGCGTCTTCTCGCGAAGAGAAGTCTTGTTGTGATCCACTACCAGTGAGAAAGTCTCGCTCTTAGCGGTGTCCGTCCCGTCCACTGTCTAACCCTTCTTGCTGAGGTGCCACTCATGTTGCCGACAACAAGACGATCTTCACGACCGATACTGCCCGGCACACAAATGGCACCTCATATCGAACCTCGTTATTTGTCGATCCAAATGTCGCGATAGCGCGGAATCTCGTCCGGAACCCACTGGAAGTTGCGGACGTAGCTCTGCAGACCCTCATAGGCCACAGGGAAGTACAGGCTCAGGTAAGGCAGATCCTTCGCCAGAAGCTCTTCTGCTTTCCAGTAGATCGCCTTGCGCTTCTCCACGTCCCCCTCTTCGCGGCCTCTTGCGAGCAGGGCGTCGAAATCAGGGTTGCTGTATTTGGTCCAGTTCTGGCTGGAATTGCTCTGCAGAAGCAGTGACAGCAGCCCGTCCGGATCAGGCCGCTGCGTCCACAGGATCGGAATGAAGTTGATCTTTCCGTTCATCAGCAGTTCCGCCCACTCGCTGCGCGAAACTGGCCTGATTGTGACATCGATGCCGACGAGCTTGAGCTGCTCCTGAACCAGCTGCGACAGCGGCCGGTAGCTTGCGACGGGAGGCAGTGCCAGCGTGATCGACAACCCGTCGGCATGTCCCGCCTCGGCAAGCAACTGCTTGGCGCGCACCGGATCGTAGGGATAGGAGGTGAGGTTGGGGTTGTACCACCAGAGGCTCGGCGGGGTCGGACCGTTCGCGATCTTGCCGGAGCCGCCCGTCACGATCTCGACGATCTTGTTGCGGTCCAGACCATAGGCGAGGGCTTGGCGGACGCGGACGTCGTCGAAGGGCGGCGAAGTGGTGACCATGTGCAGCGAGATCCACCGCGCTCCGGGGCTGGGCACGAATACCAGGCTCTCGTCCCGCTGCAGGGCGCGTATATCAAACGAGGACAGCTGGTCGATCGCGTCCAGCTCTCGCGTGAGCAGCCTCGGCAGGGCCGTGGTGGCATCTGGGACCAGGTTGAAGACGACACTGTCTAGATACGGCTTGCCCCGTTCCCAGTAGTCGGGGTTCTTTTCCAACACGATGTGGCCGAGCGCCCATTCCTTGAACTTGAACGGTCCACTGCCCACCGGATTGAGGCCGAACTGTTCGCCGGCCGCCTGGGCCGCCGTCGGCGAGACGATGAAGCCTTCACGCTGAGCCAGCATGCCGGGCAGCGCCGGCGCCGGCGACTTGAGCTCGATGACGACCGTCTTGCTGTCGGGAGCGGTCACCTGCTTAATGACGGAGGTGAGCGCATTGGCCGAAGGCGAGTTGACCGCGGGATCCATTCGGTGATCCAGGTTCCATTTGACCGCCGCGGCGTCGAGCACCGTGCCGTCATGGAACTTCACGCCTTCACGCAGATGAATCGTCAGGGAAAGCCGGTCGTCGCTGAACGCCCAGTCGGTGGCGAGTTCGGGCTGGATCGACAGGTCGGAACCCAGTTTGAAGATGGTGTTGTAGATCAGGTAGAGGGGCTGACGCTCCGAAAAATTCACCTGGAATGTCGGGTCGAGCGACTTAGCGTCGTCCGCCAGCCCGACTCTGAGCGTGCCGCCATATTTGGGCTCTTGCGCGGCAGCGGGAAGGATCCCTGCAGCCAGAACCGCGGCTATCAGCCAGCGGAGCATTATGGAGACCATTCTGTTCACATCAGTTCCCCTTCTTGATGTTTTGCATTCTGAATTTGGTATGCCAAGCAAGATTCGACATGCGCCCGCTCCAGAGCCATCTCACTGAGAGACCATGCAGGCGTGGGAGTGGCCGCCGCCGACATTGACGAGGACCGGCGGTTTCTCGGCGCAGCAGGGTTGCGCGTAGGCGCAGCGCGGACGGAAGGGACAGCCCTCGCCCGAATAGGCTGAGGTCTCGATCTCCCCTCCCGGCGGCGCATTTCCCGTCCGGGCCCCCGGAACGCTCGACAACAATGCCCGCGTATAGGGATGGCGCGGCGACGTAATCACGTCGGCCGCATTCCCCAGTTCGACGATTCGCCCCCGGTACATCACCGCGATGCGGTCGGCGATGTAGTGGACCACGGACACGTCGTGCGAGATGAACAGCATCGTCAGTCCGCGCGACTGCCGCAGCCTCTGCAACATCACCAGAATCTGGGCCTGGATGGAAACGTCGAGCGACGCGACCGGCTCGTCGGCCACAATGAAGTCCGGCTGAACCTGTCCGTCGTCAGGGTTTTTGGGACAACAGGCGGCGTGAGCTAACGGAGGCTCTGGTCCATCAGGTTTGTCACATTAGGCCGCTGCATCTCGATGAAGCAAGCGGCGCTGTTTGATGGTTTC
>Ga0182738_1001049_pt1 | contig 35968 bp, 30 predicted proteins | sample eDN5th30CBELigMG_FD_128876 | JGI IMG/M metagenome (GOLD analysis project Ga0182738, IMG submission 128876) | Enriched Miracle-Growth compost microbial communities from Emeryville, California, USA - eDNA 5th pass 30_C BE-Lig MG (version 2)... ...
CAGCTACGATAGCGGCAATAGCTGGACGCCGCCAGCGAGCACCGGCTTACAGGGACAAACTATGGCAATCGCGCAATTACCAAATGAATCTATTTTAAGCATTTATCGCCGCATGGACAAAGCGGGTTTGTGGGGAAATATCTCGCAAATCAGAAATAATGTATGGATTAATAAAAGTACTTTTCCCTTGTGGGGAGCTGATGAAATACATCTCAACGGCCATCATAATAACATGGTTTCTCAATTCAACGAATTAAAACTCGGCGCGCCATGTATCGCCGCGCTTGCCGACAGCTCGGTTTATGCTGCCTTTTGGTGTTATGAAAAATTAGTTTCAAATATCCGTTGGTTTCAATTTACAGTGTGATGGAGCGCGCAATAGAAATATTTCGCAAAAATACTTTTGCGACTCTCCATCCCGGATAATACATCCTATTGTAACGTTGGCGCATCATTATAAAACTTCCGGAATGTGCAATTAAATTCTCATATTACGCGGCAAAAGTACTTTTAGGGATGGATGCTAGATACTGGATGCCGATTCGAAAGTCCCCCTTTAAAAAGGGGACTGCGTCACATGAGTTAAATTGATATAATTGTGGTTCGCCAGGTTAAAAGCCACACAGTTAGGCCGCCCCCCATTCATGAAGCATTTGTAAAAGATATATCAATGAGGTAAATTCAATCGCAACAAGTTACTTTTTAATCACAAAGGAAAAGAAGTTCATGCGCTCAGATTATTTCACTCCCACGCGTCGTGTGCGGCGCTATATTCAACTTGCGTTGACAGGTGCTGCGCTTGGCACAATGGGCATTGCGATACCGTCACACGCTGATGTTCATGTTAATAATACCGATGCCAGCGGGCCGGGCTCGTTGGCACAGGCGATTACTGAGGGCGGACATATCGTGTTTGATTCTCCGCTGACTAATGGCGCGCAATTTACATCAGCACTTCCCAGCATCACCAATTCTTTGGCGATTGACAAAGATTCAGGGTTGAATACCTTCATCTTAACGCAAGGATTGACAGTTGATAACGATTCTTTGCTGGCTCTCAGTGGCAACGGTGTTCTGGACGATTACGGCATTACATCCGATTTAGTGGCAAGAGGCAATAGCTTGATCAATATCTCGAATGGCTATACCGTAAATGGCAACTTATCCGCTGATGGGGCAAAAGCCACTGTGATTAATTCTGCATTAAATGGGCAAACTCTTAAAGCGACACATGGCGGAACCATTGAACTTGGCGTCGTTGATTTGGTAACTTCTGCTTCTGCTGCCACATCTACTGGCGATGTGCTGGCGGATGGAGTGGGAAGCAACGGAGACAGTTCAACGATTGCCGTTTATGCCGGCTCTACATTAACAGCTACAAACCTAACTGCCACTGATGGCGGCTATGTTGATGTTTATGGTGCAACAGCCACTCTCACAGGTGATGTTCTGGTGGATGGGGTTGGAAGTAATGTTGATAGTTCCTTGGTTCAACTGGAAGATCATTCCAGCCTAACCGCAACAAATCTCAATGTCACCGATGGTGGGAGAGTTTCAATTTATGATGGATCCACGGTCACTCTTACTGGTGATGCTTTAGTGGATGGAGTGGGAAGCAACGGAATTAGCTCTGAGATTCATATAGAAAGTTCCACATTGAACGGCAATGTTACCGCCACAAATGGTGGTTATCTTAGCTTAAGTGTAGGAACCATCACGGGCAATGTTACTGCCACAAATGGCGGTTATCTTAGCTTAAATAGCGGAACCATTACAGGCAATGTTACAGTTAATACGAATTCTATATTACGATCTATGTCGATAATCACTAGTAACAATCTGAATGCAGATGGCGGAACGACGAGCTTTAATGCCGGTTCCATTTACGCGCCGACTATTGTTTTTTTCCAGACAAATATCTCTTCAGATCCGATTAGCGTGGACGATTTGGTTGTCAATGATACAGCGAAGATACAGCCGAATTTGAGCATTCTTTTTTTTCCATCCACACCTGTAGGGAGTCAATACGGCATAAGTGTGCTTGATTACAATTCGATTACTGGCGCCTTCGATTCGAATGTCATCTCCCCGTTAGATATGAAGGTTGAGTATACAGATTCATCCGGAGCAAACCCAACTCCCAATCCAATTCAGGGAGATTCGGGGCAAGTGCATCTTTATCTGAATAGCAATACCGTTAATTTTAATAAACTACCAGGTAGTACGAATGCGGAATCGTTTGGATCATTCTTGAACCGCGTTATCAATGATTCAAATACAGATCCCACCACCTTCACTTTGAGTAATTTGCCCACGCAACTACGTGGTCTGGCGCTGGGATATATCACTGATACATCCTTTGATGGTAATTTGAGTTCTCTGGATGATGACTTGCCCACCAATTACTCCAGCTACAACACGCAAACTTACTGGAACCAGAGGTCTTTCGTGGATAGCATTCTGGCGAATTTGAATAACGATAGAACTATGAAAGGCGCTGCGTCTTCCTTTACGCTGAATCAAGTTTCAAACGCCAGCGGAGCCGGCGTTCAATTGGCGGCATTGCGTCAGGCCACCTCGCCCGGCTTCAATCGCTTGAATTATGCAGGTGATAACGGCGGCAATTCCAATGGCGTTTGGGCAACCTATAATGGCAATCATCAACACACCGATGGCGACAGTGGCGTCGGTTCTACTGATTGGTCATCTTCTGCCAATGGATTTACTCTGGGATATACCGGTGGCAGCGATAACTTTAGTTGGGGCGCCGCAGTGGGATATCAAAAGAGCACGCTCAACTTTAATGATTTGGGTGCAAACGGCGAGCAGCGCGGTTGGAATAGCGGATTATACGCATCCTGGAAAAGCAAAAGTACTTATCTTACCGGCGTGCTGAGTTATGGGAATTTCGATAACGATTCTTCTGACAGTTTTGGCGATACATCTTTCAAGACAAAAGCCACTTCGGCAGCATTGGAATTAGGTAAGCACCTGGGCAATAATAAAAGCGACGGCCTGACGCCATATGCTGCTGTGCAGTGGACGCGCATTAAACAAGAGGACGTTTCGCTATCAGACAATCCGCTCGGCCTTACGCTCAAGAGTGGTTCCAACAATGTCTTTGCCACGAAACTTGGTGTTCGCTTTAATCATCGTATGTATGATAAAGATGACACGCTCAAGGGCGGCTGGCAAGCAGGCGTAGCATGGTTACATCAAGGCGGCGATACCGGACTTCCGGTAAATGTCAGTTCCACTCTTGCTCCCGGCGCGGGCATGTTTGGAGTGAAGAGCACGCCGCTGGCGGGCAATTCGCTATTAGTGCAGTTGGGTGCGTATGGCCGCATCCACGGCAATTTGATCGGCTTCGCTGGATATCAGGGAACGTTCGGAAGCAGCCAAAAAATCAACGCTGTTAATGCTGGTATTGGTTATCAGTTCTGAGTGCGTAAATATCGAATTATATTACACCGAGTGGGGGCAGGCCTCCGTGCCTGCTTATGAAACTGTTCTTCCTCTTTGTTGTTTTTTAAAAGGAGACAACAAGTTGACCTATTATAAGCAGGCACGGAGGCCTGCCCCCACTCATCCTTATCGATATCCATGAATAATCTGGTTTAAGGAAGTCCTGGATTTTTTAGGGCAAAAGTACTTTTGATCCTATATCACTTTAGCACGTTCACGTTGTCGTTCCAAAATGGAGACGTCTGCATTCCCGCTACCGGCTCATCAAAAAAACGATATCGCGCCAAGCCATTTTTATACGATAATTCCACTTGAGTTTGATGATCCCCGCGCCGTATCAGTGCATCTTTAATCAACGCCAGACAAACTTCTGATTGTTCCCGGTATTTTTGATTACTCAAAGATGCCGTATGGGCGCGGTATTGATAAAGCGGCATTGGCAGATGAATAAAATCGGTGACTTCGGACATTTTGATGCAGAATTCAAAATCCTGCGCGACGCGATGCGCGGGATTAAGCGGTTCGATTTTTGCATAGAGTTCATGACGAAACAAGCGAAAATGGAACGCCATAAAATGACGCAGCAAGTTGTCTTTGCTGTAGGGATATTTGGAGCGTTGGCCGACATGAGTAATCTTCGATTGCTCATCCATTTCAAAGTGATCGGTATAAACCAATCCATATTGCGGATACTGATCCAAAACCCAATTGGTGGCTTCCAGTGTGTGCACTCTTAGCATGTCGTCAGCATCAACCCAACCAATATATTTACCGCTGAGGGCGTCTATTAATTCAGGAATACAGCCGCTCTGTCCCCGGTTTGTAGCTCCGCTTAAAATTGTTATCCGAGGGTCTTTGAAAGAACTCGCAATCTCCAGAGTGCGATCTGCGGAAGCATCATCGTAAAGAATAAATTCAAAGTCGCGAAAGGTTTGGCTCAGAACGCTATTGATCATTTCACCAATATATCGCTCCGCGTTATAAGCCACGGAAAGCAAAGAAATCTTGGGCATAGCTGGAAAGTATAGAGAAGATGACACTCCATTGAAACCGCGGAATTATTGGCCGCTTTCAGCAAATTCTTCTCGAAAAACACCAATATAAAATTAACAAAACCAGGTAAATGTTCTTCCCTGCGTTTCACGGTGGCCCTGGTAAAAAGTACTTTTACACCCCATCATTCCCCTTCATTACGTTGCGCTGCATCTGCCACGGCCGCGGCCACGGCGGCGGGGACGCGTTTATCGAAAACGCCGGGAACGATATAATCTTCACTGAGTTCGTCGCGGCCAATGACATCCGCAATGGCATGGGCGGCGGCCAATTTCATGGCGTCGGTGACGCGTGCGGCACGCGATTCCAACAAGCCTTTAAAAAACCCGGGGAAGCACAGCATATTATTCATCTGATTGGGCAAATCGCTGCGGCCGGTCGCCACGATGCGCGCCACATCGGCAATGCTTTCAGGGTCAACATCCGGCTCAGGATGCGCCACCGAAATCACCACGGCATCATTGCCCATCCGTGCGATATCATCGCGCGTCAACACCGTGCGCCGGCCAAAACCGATAAACACATCTGCGCCAGCCAACGCCTCGGACAACGTTCCGGCAAATCCATCCGGATTGGAATGGCGCGCCACGGCCTGCAACGATGGATTCAAATCATCGCGCCCGCTGTGCAGCGCTCCGCTGGTATCACAAAAAATAATATTTTTCACGCCGAACAATCCGGCCAGACGCCCACAGGCCAAACCGGCCGGGCCGGGGCCATTGATCACCAGGCGCAGGCTGGAAGGGGCTTTATCTAAAATCTTCAAAGCATTAATCAATGCCGCCAGCACCACGATGGCAGTGCCATGTTGATCGTTGTGCAGGATGGGAATATCCAGCTCTTCGGTCAATCGTTCTTCGATTTCAAAACAGGCGGGCGAGGCGATATCTTCCAGATGAATCGCTCCAAAAGCCGGCGCCGCCGCTTTGACCGCCTGCACAAAGGCATCGACATCATCCACCTGCAGCGGCAGCGGAAAAGCGTTATTGCCAGCGAATTCTTTGTGAAAAAGTACTTTTGTCTCCAGCACCGGCAACGCCGCAAGCGGGCCAACATCGCCCAGATGCAACACATTGCTGCCGTCGCTGATGACCGCGACCATATTCTTTTTGACAGAGAGATTGAAGACATCTTCGGGCGCTTCGGTGATGGCGCGCGCCACCCTGGCCACGCCAGGCATATAAACCATCGACAAATCATCGCGGTTTTTGATGGGCACTTTGGGCGCAATGTCAAACTTGCCCCCCAGATGAATCAGAAAGGTGCGATCGCTCACATGCACCACATCCACACCGGGAATTTCGCGCACCGCCTGAATTATATCGCGGCTGTGTTCTTCATCATTCGTCAAAAACGAAATGTCGCGCGTGGTCGTGGTGCGCGTCGCTTTAACGACATCCACCGCGCCAATATTGGCTCCCTGATTACCAATCACCGAAGTCAAGCGGCCCAACATTCCCACGTCATTATCATATTCCACACGAACCGTCAGCGCATAAGAAGGCGAAACTTGTTGCAGCATTATCAACCACCCGAATAAAAAGAGGTAACTTTATTGTAACCCAACACCTGCCTGCGTTGCTTGAGTGCTCTATCAGGAAAGGCGCGATAAAAGTACTTTTAGCTGCGGCAATGAATTATTCCCGCGCCATCTTCTGCAATTCCTGCAATTTCACAATTGCTTCCAGCGGCGTCAGGTTTTCCACGTCCAAATCGCGCAGGATTTCCACCGCGGGATTTTCCGGCACGGGTTCCGGTTCTTCTTCAAACAAATTGCGTGCTTTGGCTTTTTTCACCGGCGCGGAAGTGGCGAGGATTTCCTGTTCCCTGCCCTGCAACCGTTCTTTGGAAAATAGCTCCAATAGCTGATTGGCGCGGCTGATGACATCGCGCGGCAGACCGGCCAAACGTGCCACTTGAATACCAAAACTGCGGTCGGTGCCGCCGCGGATGATACGCCGCAAAAAGATAATATGCTCGCCTTCTTCCTTCACCGCGATGCGGTAATTCTTGACGCGCGGCAGTTGCTCTTCCAGTTCATTCAAATGATGATAGTGCGTGGCGAACAATGTTTTCGCGCCCAGTTCATGCAGATATTCCGCCACCGCCCAGGCGATGGAAAGGCCATCATAGGTGCTGGTGCCGCGCCCGACTTCATCCAAGATAATCAGCGATTTTGCCGTGGCATTGTTGAGGATATTGGCGGTTTCGTTCATCTCCACCGTAAAAGTACTTTGCCCGGTTGCCAGATCATCCTGCGCGCCGACGCGGGTGAAAATGCGATCGACCAACCCGATCTTCGCGGCACGCGCCGGAACGAAACAGCCAATTTGCGCCATCAAGGTAATCAACGCCACCTGCCGCAGAAAAGTACTTTTACCGCTGGCGTTGGGGCCGGTGATGATGAGTTCCTGGTGGGATTCGCTATCGAGCCGGCAATCGTTGGGCACGAACGGCGAATCCAAAAACGCCTCCACCACCGGATGCCGCCCGGAACGAATTTCCAAAACGCTTTCTTCGGTCAATTCCGGGCGTACGTAATCATTGCGCGCGGCCACTTCCGCCAACCCGGCGAACACATCCAGATGCGCCAGCGCCGACGCCGTTTCCAAAAGCGGCAATGCGAACGTCGCAACCTGCTCGCGCAACGTTTCAAATAATTTGCGTTCCAAATCCTGCGAGCGTTCCTGTGCGCCCAAAATCAGCGCTTCCTTTTCCTTCAATTCCGGCGTGATGAAACGTTCGGCGTTGGCCGTGGTTTGTTTGCGCGTGTAATCATCGGGCGTTTGCGCCAGGTTCGACTTGGTGATTTCAATGTAATATCCAAAGACATTATTGAAACCGACTTTCAAATTTTTGATGCCGGTGCGCGCACGTTCCTGCTCTTCCAGGCGCACAATCCAGCTTTTGCCGTCGTGCGCGGCAGCGCGGATTTGATCGAGTTCCGCGTCATATCCGGTGCAAATAATGCCGCCGTCGGAAACCAGCAACGGCGGTTCTTCCACCAGCGCGCGCGCCAGCAATTCGCCCAGCTCCGGCGCGGGATTAAGCTGCGCGCCGATGTCTTTTAATTTCTCCGCCTGCACCTTCTCCAAAGTACTTTTGAGCGCGGGCAGAGTTTGCAGCGCGGTGCGTAAGGAAGCCAGATCACGCGGCCCGGCTTGGCGCGTCACCACGCGAGAAACCAGCCGTTCGATATCGGCGATGCGTTTTAATAAATCGCGCACATCGCCGCGCAGCAGCAAGTTATCACGCAATTCATCAACGGCATCCAGGCGCTTTTCGATTTCCAGTCGTGATAGCAATGGTTGTAAAATCCAGCGCCGCAATAAACGGCTGCCGGCGCCGGTGCGCGTGCCATCCAGCAATCCAAACAATGTGCCCTTGGCCGAACCGTCGCGCAGCGATTGCACCAGTTCGAGATTGCGGCGCGTGGCGTGATCCAGCGCCATGGTTTCGCCGCCGCCGATGGGCGCGATGCGGCGCACATGCGCCAGTTTTCCCAGATGCGTTTCGCGCACATAATCCAACGCCAGCGCCGCCGCTGCCTGCGCCAGCGGCATTTCCTCAACACCAAAACCGCGCAGGCTGGCCGTGTCGAATTGCGCGCACAATTTATCCGCGGCATTTTCAAAACCGGCGGCATCAAAAGCCGTGGTGTGCAATCCCCATTGTTCGAGCAATCCCGTCAAGCGCCCGTTCTCGCGCAGCGCCTGCGGCACCAACACCTCCGCCGGCGCGAATCGCAATAATTCCTCGCGCAGCGGCAGCCATTCGGTGGCGGGCGTTTGGTCGGCGGCGTCAAAAGTACTTTTGGGCGCGTCATCCAAAGCCAGTTGATTCTGCACGTTTTCCGCAACCTGGATGGAAACTTCGCCGGCCAGAAACTCGCCGGTGGAAAGATCCAAAAACGCCACGCCGCAACATTGCCCTTTTTTATCCGCCGCCAGAGCCGCCAGGTAATTATTGGCGCTGGCCGCGCCGACGCTGTGCAAATAACTTTCTTCCAAGACAGTTCCCGGCGACAGCACGCGCACCACTTCGCGCTTGACTAAACCTTTGGCCAATTTGGGATCTTCCACCTGATCGCAAATAGCGCAGCGAAAACCTTTTGCCACCAATTGCGCGATGTAACGCTCGGCCGCGTGATAGGGCACGCCGCACATTTTTTGCGCGTTGGTGCTTTTATCGCGGCTGGTCAATGTCAAATCCAATTCATGCGCCGCCACCACTGCGTCTTCGCCGAACAATTCATAAAAATCGCCCATGCGAAACAGCAATAACGCATCCGGGTTCTGTGCTTTGATGCCTTCCCACTGGCGCATCATCGGGGTTTTGGACATGGTGGTTGGGGTTCTGGGTTCCGGGTTCGTGGTTCCGGGTTGGTTGCTGCAAAAGAACTTTTCGTGTCGATAGTTATTGTGCTTGGACGCTGTCTGTTGCGTCTTTTCCTAACTTGAAACTTTTCAGGATAATCGGCAACTGGCCTTTCACGCCGACATCGGAGGCGTTTTTAATTTCCGGCGCCAGGCTGGAACCCATTATCACAATAGTCACGCCATGCTTTTCACCGGCCTTGGGATTGGGCAACAACACCGTGCGCCCCCACACCGTCACGCTGCCGTGCGCAGTGTCTTTGATGGTCGACTCGAAGCGGAATTCATAGCCGCTATAATCGCCCACTTTGGCGGGGCCCTGCGAGATCAAACGGTAATTGGAAAATCCATGCGCAAATTTTTCTTCCAGCTGTTTGGCGATTTTGGGCAATAGGGCCTTGTCACCTTGCTCCGATCCGCTGCCGCTGAAATATCCCACCGCGAAGTTTTCCTGGGTGAACTTGCCGCCTTTATCGGTGATGCGGCGTTCCACGCGCACGAAATTACTGGCGCCATCCTGGCTGGATGCCGGATCCATCACCCACGACTTGGGATAATCAAATTGAAAATCCACGTAGTTATCTTTCAGCTCGCCCGTCAATCCATCGGGAGCATTGATGAAGGTACGCGTTTCCTGATCCGCCTTTTCCAGCGAAACGGTATTCGAGGTCTTCTGGCATCCGGCCAGCAAACCCGCCAGCAACAACGCCGCGGCCAACCGGGAAATGATTGTTTTGGTCATAAAAGTACTTTTGTATCTCCTGTTCTTGCGCCCCTTAGTTTAACCAGAAATGCCGTAAAAGTACTTTTGCTGCATAAAAGTACTTTTAGACATTCTTCAATTCCCACCGCCGCGAGGCCAGCGAGATGGCGTAATTAACACTGAAATAAAGCAACGCCGCCATGATAAAAATAGGCACCACATAATGAATATCCGCACCGTTAATGATCTGGGCGTGATTCATCAATTCGGGCAAGGCGATGATCACGGTGAGCGAAGTGTCTTTGAGCAGTGAAATGCATTGGCTGACGATGGGCGGAACCATGCGGCGCAAGGCCTGCGGCAAAATGATATAACGCAACGTCTGGCCGAAACCCAGCCCGCTCGAACGCGCCGCTTCGATCTGGCCTTTTTCAATCGACACCAATCCGGCGCGGATGATCTCAGAAATCATGGCCGATTCAAACACCGTCAACGCCACCACTGCGGCCACGAAAACATTCATTTTCAAGCCCACCTGCGGCAGGGCGAAATAGCTAAAAAAGATAATCAGCAGCAACGGCAAATTGCGCATGGTGTCCACCCAGATGGCAGTGACGCGGCTCAGCAAGGGAAGACGCGCATAACGAATCACCGCCAACGCGCACCCCAAAACCAGGCTTAATACAATAGCACAAAATGCCACCAGCAGGGTGACGCCAAATCCCTGCAAAAGGAACCGGATATTGACCCACGAATAGGCGCCCGCGAAATCCATCAGGCCACCTCCCGCGCCAGGCGATGTTCCAGATATTTCACCAGTAAACTCAGCGGAATAGTCAACACCAAATAAAACACAGCCACAAAAATGTATACATCGAAAGTTTGGAATGTATCCGATTGAATGAGGTCGCCGTAATACATCAAATCAAAGCCCGCGATGAGGCCCAGCACGGACGTGTTCTTGATGAGATTCAAAAATTGATTGCCCAGCGGTGGAATCACAATGCGCATGGCCTGTGGCAAAATGATATAGCGCATGCTCTGCAAATAAGATAATCCCGATGAGCGCGCCGCTTCCATTTGCCCTTTGGATATGGAGAGAATTCCAGCGCGCACCGTTTCTGCAATGAAGGCTGATGTATAAACCGTCAGCCCCAACGCACCGGCCACGAAACCGTTGAGATTAATCTCGAATCCCGCCGAGCCATAATAGAACAAAAACACGATCAGGATAAACGGAATGTTGCGGATGAATTCCACATATGCGGTGCCGATGATATTCAAAACACGCACCCGCACCACCCGCATCACGGCCAGCACCGTGCCAATAATCAGACTGGCGACCAGCGTGATGAGACTGGCCGCCAATGTATTACCCAGGCCACGCAGATATTCGCTGAAATGGTTGGTGAGAATGCTGAAATCGAGCATCGATACAATTATTCTTTCGCGGCAGAATCGGGCTTGGCGCCAAGCCACTTTTCATAGATGGCATCATAGGTGCCATCGCTTTTAATCTCTTTCAAGAAGTCATTGATATAATTGGCAAATTCCACTTCGCCCTTACGCACTGCAATGCCATAAGGTTCATCGCTGAAATTTTTCCCGACCACAACATAATTGGGATCCTGTTTGCTCATGCCCAGCAAAATTACATTATCGGTTGTCAGCACATCGCCCTTGCCGGTTTTGAGCGCCATGAAGGCATCCTGATAATTATCAAATTCCAGCACGGTAGCGCCCGGCACTTTTTCGCGGATGCGTTTGGCCGGCGTTGAACCTTTCACCGTCACCACGCGCACGCCCGGCTTGATATCAGCGAGCGATTTAATGGGGCTGCCCTTTTTGACCAGCAAAGACTGCCCGGCATCAAAATAGGAATCGGTGAATAACACCTGTTTGCCGCGTTCGGGCGTGATGGTCATGGTGGCGATAATGCAATCGATATCGCCCTGCTGCAGGAGCGGAATCCGCGTTTTGGAAACCACCGATTTCAATTCCACTTTATTTTCATCGCCAAACAGTTTCTTGGCCAGCGCCTTGGCGATGTCCACGTCAAATCCCTTCACTTCGCCAGTGGCCGGATCTTTGAGGCCGAATAAGTTGGTGTCATATTTGACGCCGACAATCAGCTTGCCGCGCGCTTTCACCATTTCCAGCTCGTTCTGCGCATCGGTGGACGAACCCTTTTTCTGACATCCGGTCAACGCCAACAACGGCAACAAAAAGACAATTCCTACCAACCAGCGTTTGTAACTTAACATTCGTTGTATCTTCATGGATAACAGTGTGACAAAAACCGCCAAAACACGTTAGGGGCATCACTGAAAAGTACTTTTCCCTTCGGCTTCGCTCAGGGAACGGTCGCTGAGCGGAGCCGAAGCGCTGGATTTCGGCCTTCTGTCATCCCGTTGTGTCGTAGAACGGGACGGAATGACGAAACCCAATTTGTAGAATTGTCTTAGCTGCAAAAAGTACTTTTACGCCTGCGCCATTGCTCATTGCTCATTGCTCATTGTTCACTGCCCTGCCGCCTGGAATCAAAACGGCGCAGGAAGTTGCGGGTGCGTTCGTCGCGCGGATGATTGAAGAATTGATCCACCGGCGCATCTTCGATGATACTGCCCGCTTCCATCAGCACCACGCGGCTAGCCACGTCATAGGCAAAATCCATTTCGTGCGAAACGATGACCATCGTCATGCCGTCCAGCGCCAGCTTCTTCATGACAGCTTGCACTTCGCCGGTCATTTCCGGATCGAGCGCGGAGGTCGGTTCATCGAACAGCATAATCGCCGGTTCCATGGCCAGCGCCCGCGCAATGGCCACACGCTGCTGCTGGCCGCCGGAAAGTTGCGCCGGAAAAGCATTGGCCTTTTCATCGATGCCGACCTTTTCCAGCAACGCCATAGCGCGCTGATTTGCCGCTTCGCGCGTTAATCCCAGCACTTTGATGGGCGCAAGTGTGATATTGTCCAGAACGGTTTTGTGGGGATATAAATTAAATTGCTGAAACACCATACCAATCTCGCGGCGAAAGCGGTTGACATCCAACCCCTTCTGGTGCACCTGATGGCCATTGACAATCAGCTCGCCAGAAGAAATATCTTCCAGGCGATTGATGCAACGCAGCAATGTACTTTTACCCGCGCCCGACCTTCCCACCATCACCACCACATCGCCGGGGTCAATGGTGAGGTTAATATCCTTCAATACTTCAAACTTGCCAAAATGTTTGTGCACATGGCGAAACTCAATCATGAGAAGATCATCTTACCAAAATTCCCCGTTTCCTTGAATTGGAAGCACGGCGGCGCGGATGCCAGAGCATAAAAATACGGGAACATTCTCGATGAATGTTCCCGTAAAATAATAAATTACGCCAGGCAAAAGTACTTTTGAAAAAGTACTTTTACGGCAGCATCGCCTGCAACTCTTCCACGGAATGACGGTTGCAAAACTCGCCGAAGGTTTCATTGCCCTGGCGTTGTTCACGGAATGCGCCAATAATGGTCTTTACTGTTGCGGGAACATCCACCGCTTGCACGCGTTTGACGCGGCGCGTCATGCTGGCGCCGGTGCCGACCCCTCCGCCCACGAAAAAGTCGAAATGTTCCACCAGTTCGCCGTCGATTTTTTTGGTGCAGCCTTGCAATCCCACATCGGCCAGCCAGTGTTGCCCGCAGGAGTTGGGGCAGCCGTTGACGTTGATGCGGAAAAATTCGGATTCTTCCCAGGTGAGGATTTTGTCCAGTTCGTCCACAATCCATTTGGCGCGCTCTTTGGTTTCGGTCACGGCCAGGTTGCAGAATTGAATGCCGGTGCAGGCGATGACGCCGCGCTGAAACGCGGTGCGGCGAATCGGCAGACCGATGGCTTCCAGACGCGCTTTCACGGTTTCGGTATGTTCGTTGGGAATGTTGGGCAAAAGGAAATTCTGCATCACGGTGAAACGCACTTCGCCGCTGCCGAATTCATCCGCCAGATTTGCCGCTTCCACCATCTGTTCGCAGGTGATGCGGCCGGTGGGAACGGGAACACCAATGAAGGAATAGCCTTCCTGCTTCTGCGGATGGATGCCCAGTTTATCGCCATAACACGGCTCGAAAGGATCATCTTCCAGCGGCTCGGCGTCGCGCAATTTGCGGCCCAGAAATTCTTCCACCATGGCGCGCACTTTGGCGGCGCCCCAGTCAGCTACCAGGTATTTGAACCGCGCGTGCTTGCGCGATTTGCGATAACCATGATCGCGATAAATCGTGCTGATGGCGACCAGCACATCCAGCAATTCTTCTTCCGGCACAAAGGCGTTTAAATCCTGCGCGAAAAACGGTTCGGTGGAAAGTCCGCCGCCCACCAGCACGCGGAATCCGATGCTGCCGTCATCTTTGCGCTTCACCGCGTAGCAGCCGATTTCGTGAATCTCCACCTGGCCGCCGCTGCGATTGCCGTAGATGGCCATCTTGTGTTTGCGCGGCATGTCGGCGAATTCATCGGTGCTCACGAAATGCTCGGTCACTTTATTCACCAGCGGCAGCGGGTTCATCAATTCTTCGGGATCAATACCGGCAATGGGCGACGAAACCACATTACGCGCCACGTCGCCGCAAGCGCCGCGCGTGGTCATGCCGACGGTAGCGAGGCGATCTTTAATATCGGGCATTTGCTCGATGGTGAGCCAGTGCACCTGGATATCCTGGCGCGTGGTGATGTCGCAGAACCCGTGGCCGTAATCTTTCACGATGCCTGCAATCAAGCGCACTTGAGCAGTGTTTAGCGCACCGCCCGGCACTTTGAACCGCATCATCAAGTGCCCGTTTTTGGGGCGCTGCTGATAGATGCCATACCATTTCATGCGCTCAAAGTCGTCCGCGGGAATGGAATCGAATCCCTGTTTGGAATAGATATTAACGATGTCATCCCACACCGTGAACGGGCTGCGCTCGACTTTGATGCGCTCGTTGGGGCTAAAATTCACGCGCTCGTCGCCTACTTCCGCCAGCGTGGCGGGGCGGCCGTCGTCGGTGAGTTTGAGTTTGGCGAAACGGCTGCGCGGCGCTGGCTTGGCGGGCGCAGGGGCACCGGTTTCTATTGTTTCTGTTGTCATAAAAATACGTCCTGCAGTGGCATTATTTTTTCATTGTTCCGCGGATAGCGTTTTTCCAATCGGCGACGCAATTGCTGTAATCGGACGCGTTCCGCATCGGTCAATTTCGCGGTGGCGGCTTCCACAGCCTGGCTGGTTTGCAACCAGATGCGCCCACAATCGGCATCTACGTCCTCTTGCGGCAAGCAAGAAAGTTTAGCACCAGCGCGCAGCCACTGCCGCGCCATGCCAAACCAATTTTGCCGTTGATGTTGATATAATGCCACCGCGCAATGAATCAATCCCTGATAGCGCCAGCGGGCGTCACCGGTGGAAACCAGCCAGAGCGATTCCAGCACTTCATGGCATTCAAAGTACTTTTGCTCCCGCCATAATTGCAGAAACCGCTCCCATTCGTCCGCTTCCTGTAGCAATGTTTCACACCTTAAAGCGTATTAAAAGTACTTCTCCATATAAGCCTAATTGCATTACTGTGCATTCGCAAGGGTTAATTCTATATAAAAGGTGGATTTTTAATGTATCGATTCCCACAAATCCCATTTCAACGGCCCTAAAGCGGGGATCCATAACTTCCAATCAATCTGGCATTACTAATTACCAACGAAAGCAAGGGCATTCCGCCGCCCGCAATGATGAGATGGTAGAATAAAAACATGACGGCACAGCAGGCCTTGCAATCTAAACGCCAGGTCATTTCTCGAAACGCCTCCAGCAATACATCGAACGAACCCTTCCTGGAGCAATTACTAAAAGTACTTTTCCATAAGAAAAGCAGAACCCGCCATCAGCGGATTCTGCTTTAAAAAGTACTTTTATCGAACTTTTATTCCTCTTCTTCCAACTCTCCATCTTCATCCGCGACAGCGCCGTCGAGGCTATAGATGGCGCGCACTTGCTGCTCCAGGCCTTCCGCATAATCCTGATGTTCGCGCAGGTAGGCCAGCGCGTTTTCGCGTCCCTGAAAGCGCTCATCGTTGATGGTGAACCAGGCGCCACCTTTCTGGATGAGATCGGAGCGCACCGCGAGATCGAGGATATCGCCATATTTGGAAATGCCTTTGCCGTAGATCATGTCGAATTCGGCAATGCGGAATGGCGGGGCGATTTTATTTTTGATGATGCTGACTTTGGTGCGGCTACCGATTTGTTCGGTGCCGTCCTTGATGGCATCGGCGCGCGACACGCGCATGCGCACGGATGCGAAGAATTTCAACGCACGGCCGCCCGGCGTGGTCTCGGGCGAACCATAAATGACGCCAATCTTTTCGCGCACCTGGTTGATGAAGATCGCCACCGCGCCGGCGCGTCCCACCGTGGAAGCCAGCTTGCGGCAACCCTGACTCATCAAACGCGCCATCGAGCCAACCTGCAAATCGCCCATTTCGCCTTCGATTTCCGCGCGCGGCGTCAAGGCCGCCACCGAGTCGATCACCAGCAAATCGATGGCGCCGCTGCGCACCAGGGTGTCGGCAATTTCGAGCGCCTGCTCGCCATTATCGGGCTGTGCCACATATAAATTATCGACATCCACGCCCAGTGCCTGCGCATAGGACGGGTCGAGAGCGTGCTCCGCATCCACGAAAGCACAAATGCCGCCTTTGCGCTGCGCTTCGGCTACGGCGTGCAGGGTCAAGGTGGTTTTGCCGCCACCTTCCGGACCAAAAATCTCCACGATGCGGCCGCGCGGCAGACCGCCGCCCAGGGCGATATCCAGTGACAGCGAACCGGTGGGAATGGTTTCCACGTTCATGTGGGTGCGTTCACCCAGACGCATCACCGCCCCTTTGCCGAAATTTTTCTCCGCCCGCGACAACGCCTCTTCCAACGACTTGCGCTTGGCGTCTACATTGGTGGGTTGGGAAGTGTCACTCTTCGATGCGTCTCTTGCCATAAATCTGCCTCTCCAAATATCTCCGTGAAATTCAGTCCCATTGAGTTTGACAAAAATCTCCACGCGGTGTCAGTCCCGGCCGCCGTCAGCACTTCGATGCAGATATATCAAAGTCACTGGACGGCAGTAGCGCTCTTGTGGTAGCGTAAAAGTACTTTTATGCAATCACGAAAGGTCTGCTATCTGTTGTTTTTATTAGGTTGCGCCGCGATCCTGCCCCATCGCGCCCGCGCGCAGGCATGGAGTGCCTGGCATTATCACGTGGATATTACCGTGCAGCCACAGGCAGATGACAGCGTTGATGCGGTCTATGCCGACTTCACTCATCTGCTCAAAAGTACTTTTCACGCCAGTGGCACATTGGATGAAAATTCTATCCGCGTCGCAGCGCTGCAAAACGGCCAGCCACAGGCGACTGTTGCTTTCCGCTTTATCAAAGCAAAGGATTATGACGCGGCGGGCAACGCCGCCGGGACGCTCCTTTTCGCGGTGCAGGGTTCCACGAATACAGCCGCCAGTTACCGCATTTATTTTGATACCATCCCGAACGGGCCCAAAGCGGCGGTGCACGACACCACAGCTATTCCCATAACTGCCAACATGGTGTGGAACGGCGATTTTGAAATACTCGCTACCGGCTCCAAGCTGCCGCGCGGCTGGTGGGGCAATTTGAAAAATGCCGGCATCACCGAAAATAAGGCCACCACCGCCCACAGCGGCAAGCATGCCATGGGCATCGTGGCGCCCGCGCAAAAACATGTTTCGCTAATGGCCGCGCCCACACCGCCCGGCCTGCGGGTGCAGCCCCGGCAGAATTACCTGTTTGCCTTTTGGATCAAAGGCAAAAACCTCAGTGGCGCTTATCCCACGCACGCCTCGGTTTACTGGAAAGACGCTGATGGCAAACTCATCCAGCGGGTGAACCTGAAAACCGGTGTGAGCAAGACGGCCACCTATGACTGGACACCGGTGACCGCCTATCTGACCGCGCCGGATCATGCCGCTTACGCCGGATTATATATCGGCACCTATTCAGAAACGGGATTGCTAACCATCGATGATATCGAGGTTCGCATCGCCGTTCCGCCATTATTGCAAGTACATCAATAATAAGATCTACACAAAGTAAGACGTCCCGCGGAGTCAATCATGACCTCATTCAAAAACGCATCCCTCTTTTTCGCCAGTCTGTTGTTACTTGTTCCTGCCGTTCATGCCGCGTCGTTGAAGCTCGATTTCGGCACGGAAACGTCCCCGCTTTTTCCGGGATTCACGCGCGTTTCGGATCAAACATTGATAGCGCCGGACAGCGATTTCGGCTTTGTTAAAACCGCTCCCAAAGCCTATAACCAATTGCGTCCCAATGCGCTGGAAGGCGATTTTGTCTATTCCAAAGGCAAAAGTACTTTTCAGGTCAATTTGCCGGACGGCTCCTATAAAGCCTGGTTTCTCTATGGCAACAGCCGCTATGGACAGCGCGTTCTGGTGCCATTACCGATGAAATATCAGATCGATATCAACGGCAAAACCGCGGTGGCGGATTCCATCAATGGCTGGCAGGATTTTTATACTGAAAAGTACTTTTATCGCGGCTACAATTATATCTATCACGCCAACGACGATTTTTATGCGAAATACGTAGCGCCCAATTTCAAGGAAGCCAGCGCGGCATTTATCGTGGAGGGTGGAAAAGTACTTTTCACACTGCAAGATATACCGCTGAATGCGCTCATCATCTATCCGGCAAACCAGGCGGCGCAGGCCGAAGATGACATCGCCTACCTGCACCGGGAATTGCGCCGCTATACGATTATCCACGAAGCGAAACCCGCTCACCTCAATCCCGCGCCGGCCTATTCCGCAGGGGATCAACAACAGGGCTACGTGACCTATAGCCGCTTTCCTTCCAATCCACCCTCCGCCGGGGAGCAGCCTCTGGCAGAAGAGCTTCATTCCACGCCAGGCACTTTTCTGGCACAGGGACAAACGGCGAATATCTCGGTAACGATCTTACCTCTGCGCGATTTGCAAAATGTCAGAATCGCCGTTTCGGATTTAACGGATCCGGACTCTGGTGCAAAAATCGCGGCGGCGGATATCACTCTGCAACACATCGCCTTGCAGGAAGTTACCGCCGATGGCTCACGCACGAAATCTCCCGCCTACAGCTATAAAGTGAAACCGGTATTCATCAAACCCTTTCCGGCTTCTTTCACGCTGATGGATAAAGGCATCAACCGTACCCTTTTACTAACCGTCCACACCCATCAACAAACTCGCCCCGGCGCTTACGAAGGCACTCTCACTATCACGCCGCAAAACGCCCCTGCCCGAAAAGTACTTTTCAAAGTACGCGTGCTACCCTTTACCCTGCCGGAACTTCCCATCGAAGCGGGCCGTTATGCGATGGACGATGCGTATTATTACAATTACTACTGGAGCAAAACCATTCGCGATGACAGCTTCCGCGATTTGGTGTGGGCCATGCAACGAAAAAATATGCAATGGGCCAAAGACATGGGATTAAATGCCATCGCTCTTTCTGACGACATGCGCGGCGACTTCCAGAAAGATACAGTGCAACTGGCTCCCGATGGCCGCATGGTGCGGTGGATGGACTTATATCGCGACATGGGATTTAAAGCAATGCCCTGGTATGGTTTTCAGGCGCTGACTTCCTCCAGCCATAACATGCAAAACCTGGGCAAAGACCGCTTTAGCCCGGAATGGACAGCGAAATATCGGCAGCTGATCGAGAATATTCGCGACACCGGAAAAGCGCGGCACTGGCCGGAAATTATTTTCTATCTTTCCGATGAACTTTCCAACGATGGTCCGGCCGGCGGCGCTGACGGATTAAAACGTGTGACCGCCAGCGATGGCATTTCCGGCATCCGCCGCATCGCGTCGGTCAATGGCAAATATGAACATGACCTGATCGGCAAAATAGAGATCATCATGCCCAATTATGCCTTTCCCATCACGCAGCAAGTGCTGGATGATATAAAAGCGAAGCATACCGAGTTGTGGCTTTATAATGTAAAAGATGTACGCTTCACCTGGGGCTATTATCCCTTCCGCGTCCAGGCCAAAGGACGTTTTCAATGGTTTAACAGCACCGGCAATTGCTATCCTTTCGATGACTTCGATTCGGGGTATGGCGACACCGTCTATTCGGTTTTTGTGGCGGGGCCGGATGGACCGGTGAGCATGGTGAAAGCATTGGAAATGCGCGACGGGCTGGATGATTTACGCTATCTGACATTGATGAAATCGCTGATGGCCAAACATCCCCATGACCAGTCCAAAGGTATGAAGGACGCCACTGCCATTCTGAAAGAGATCGATGCGTTGAATGTAGATTTGCGCACCTATGCCAGCGGCGCCATCGATGCCAAAGCGACCGGGTTCGATGCCGGGCATCATTTGTGGTCAGCTGAACAATGTGAAAAAATGCGCTGGCGCATCGCCGCGGCTATCATGGACTTACAGCCTCAACAATAAAAACATGAAACGTTTCTCCCTTTTCCTGCAATCGTTTTTGCTGCTGTGTGCCATGTCCACATTTGCCTGCGCCACGCCGCCGTTGACGATGACAATCGATGGCAAACTCAATGATGCTGCATGGCAAACAGCGCACGCCATCGATGCCTTTCAAACCTTAAAAGGCCAATCACCGCAGGCCACCACGCGCGGCTGGATGCGCACCGATGCCACCTATCTATACCTGGCGTTTCGATGCGATGAGCCGCAAATGGATAAGCTGCAAATGACCTCGATGCCGCGCGACGGGAATTTGTGGACCAATGACTGCATCGAATTATTCATCGCCCCCTTTCACAGCACCTCCATCTTCTACCATCTCATTGTGGACGCTTCTGGACAAGTCTATGATGCGCTCCATCGCGAAGGCAAAGAGGACACGCAATACGATCTATCCATTACGGCGAAAACGCAGCATCTTACAAATGGCTGGACGCTGGAAATGGCAATACCTCTCAGCAACCTGGCGCTTCATCACGCTGCAATGCCACTGATGAACTTTTGCCGGGAACGCAAACCGGTGATCGAAAATACCAGCTGGCACGGCGCCTTTGCTCAACCTCAAACCTGGCGGCGCGTTGACCTTTCACTTCCTCCCGCGCGCAGCGTATCCATCGGCTCCTGGGATTTCGGCGGCCAACCACCGCAATATGGCGATAATACGGCAACTATTCAATTTCTTCATACCGGCAACTCGCGTATAAAAGTACTTTTATACGCGCGGCAAAACCAGCAATGGACTTTCATAAATGGCCGCCCTGTCTCATCACCGGCAAATCGCGAAACGCAGTTAGCACTGCCTTATACGTTGCTGGCGCAACATCGCCCCGACGCGTTGCGATGGAACGTCGAACGCGGCAACGTCACGTTATTCTCCCTTACCTACCGGATCCATCTGCCCCCAAATCCACTGGTGGCCACCTTGCAATCATCCTATTACTATGCCAGTGATCACTACGCGGTGCTGGAGTTGCAAAACTTTCTTGCACCGGCGAGCCTGCAACATAGCGTTTTGCAGATCACTGTAAAAAACCCCGATGGTAAGGTGATGCAATTCAAAAAAATCGCCCCCATATCTGCGGCAATGAAAACCGGGCTCGATATTTCCGGCTGGCGTCAGGGCGAAGGAGCCGTCTTCATCGAACTACTTTGTAACCATCAAATCATGGCCCATCAACGCCTGACCATTGCGAAGCGGCCCGGGCCGTTTGGATAAGGCTCAGAAAGGGATTATCGCAGCGGTTATTTGGGGGAAGGCCGGTGCGGCGCGGGCATTTCGCGGGAGTGCTTTGATCTTTTGCACCACCACCAGGTGATAATCCATGGCTTGTCCCAGTAATTAATAGGCGCGGCAATTTTCCACGCAAGCGCCCGGCAATAAAAGTACTTTTAGAGCAAGGCATCAAACCCAGCATGAGCGCCAAAGGTAATTGCTACGACAACGCCACCATGGAATCGTTCTTTGGCAGGTTCAAAGTGAGCACGATTAAAAATGGCGTTGTTGCATAAATAGCGCAAGGGTGTCATTTCGACCGAAGCGAGGAACGAGCGTAGTGGAGAAATCTCGCTTTTGGGGATTATTGTGGTACAAGAACGGCAAGATTTCTCCACTCCAAAATTTACACCTTAAATAATCATAAGGGCAAATTTTTCCGGTCGAAATGACACAAAATAATATTTGCGCAACAACGCTATTAAAAATTACATATTCAGAAATAAAACAGAAGTCCGCGATACGGTGTTTGAATATATCGAAATCTTTTACAACAGATTCCGAACGCAAACTCTCTGGGATACAAGTCACCCAGAGAGTTTGCACAAAAATCACAAATGCAGCGCCAAATGGCTACTTGATATAGTAAATTAAATTAAGAGAATTCTGTGTCCGGCGTTTTCAGGTCGCATCACACATGAAACGTCCGACCCATCTACCGCCAGTATGCAATTACTACTTAATGTAGGAATGATTGAACATGGGAAATGAAAAATCGGATTCATCCGCACATAAAAGTTTTCTGGAACGTGTGGGAAGAATTTTATTGCCCATTTTAACTGGATTAAGTTCCATTACCGGCTGGCGCTGGCGTTTGATTTTTATTGTAATTTTTATTGGTTATCTGGTGGCGAAAGAATTCATCAAATGGTATTCGCATGTATTCATGGGCAAGTGAGGGCTGGGCGACAAAAGTACTTTTGTCGCCCAGCCGTTTTTACGATGGCAGGAATGGCAGAACCCGCTTTAACAAGTACTGCACAATATGTCGGAGATATAATAGATGTCTTGGCCGTTCCAGAAGATGCCGTCGTTGCACCTATGATAGATACGATATGTAATTGGCGTGCCACACAGACACCGCTCTTAACTGGCTGCACTGTTTGTGGTGATTAGGCTACTTGAATCGATTATCCATTGAAATATTGGAGAAATAACCATGAAAAGAGACTTTTTAATTAAAACTTTCGCCACGACATTAGTTATCGCGAATGTCGTAGCAGCAGGCATCTTATGTAAGCCCCTTCTTGCTCAAAACAATGCGGATACACATTCAACTTCCATGAAAGACGATACCAACCAAAAAGACAACGCCTCCTCCGGCACCGCAGAATTAAAAGAAGTTCCTCCGGGCAGCGGTTCTCCCAAATTCACAGATTTATCCGCGACTGTTACATTGGACAAAATCCAGTCGTATCAACAGGGCGGCATCAAAGCACTGATAACGTTGACAAACAAGGGAAAAACCAGTGTAAGCATCACAAACCCTTTAGAAAACATTTACTTTTTTCTTCTTGATAAAGAGGGTCACGGCATTAAGCTCCCACCAACAATATCCAGATATCTAATTGATGAATACAAGGGCGGTGAGAAGCCTACCCCCGACATACAGCTTCCTTTTCATTTATTCCTGATGACTTTTAACGGCCGTCATTTGGATTCCAAGGAAATTAACGGTTATAAGTTCGATTTAGCTGCGGGAGACACTTTGCAAATTGGAGCAGAAATAGACAAAATCGTAAAAAAATCTTCATCTGCGGATTCTGAGCAATCAGAGGTAATTCGCATTCCCCCTGGTGATTATCAGGTTAAGGTTGTCCTGCGTTTGTTTGGTACTGATGACTCTTCTGCCATTACACACCTTGTGTCGGAATTCATTAAGGTGCAATTAGTGGATGAGGAAACAACAAAATAGCTGGCGAATAATGAGAATATACCTGTGCATTCCGCATATAGCTATCCTCTCCTGATTTCAATCACGGAAGGATATGGATTCCGGCCAACGACATGCCGGGATGACGTTTGTTATCATGTTTGGAATCATAACAATAAACGGTTTTATTGCATAAATGACACCTCAAATTATATTATTGCAACGGCTGCTTTTTCGGCAAACCGTTCTTTCTCGGATATCTGCCGGGCAAGGATTTTGTTTTCTGCAAAACCACCAAATAATAATCCATTTCATGACCGGGCAATTGATAACTCTCGCAACTCACCAAACGCGCGCTGAGCGTTAAAAGTACTTTTGCCGCTTGCTGCGTTTCTGCGGGCGCATCTTTGCCGCGCCACAAAATAACGTGCCCGCCGGTTTTGACAAAGGGCAATGTCAATTCGCACACTTCGCTAAACGATCCCACAGCGCGTGTTGTGGCAACATCATATTGCGCGCGGTGAAGATGGCTATGTCCCCATTCTTCGGCGCGGCCTAAAAGTACTTTTATCCGATCCACAAGATGTTGTTCTTTAATGTATGATTCCAAAAAGGCGCATTTCTTGGCGGTGGAATCGAGCAGCGTCATTTGCAATTCCGGCCTGGCCAGCGCCAGCGGCATTCCGGGAAATCCAGCGCCGGTGCCGATGTCGATGACGCGCGCGGGATTATCGAAAAGGCCGGTTTGCAATCCTTGCAACGAATCGATAATGTGCTTATTCCACGCCTCGTCCTTATCACGCACCGCGGTTAAATTAACGCTGCGATTGGCTTCGAGAACGGCGTTTAAGAAAGGGTGAAGGGAGGCGTCAAAAGTACTTTTATCTAGTCTCGTTTCAATCACAATCCACCTCACACTGCAAGCGGATTTCGCGCAGCACGCGCGCCGCGCGATGGCAGTCCTGGCGCGGGCCGTGATAGCAAATGGCGCGGCCTTTGAGGTGGACTTCCATCATGATCTCAGCGCAACGTTGTAAACTGTAATGCGTGGCTTTGCGGATCTGAATGATGACTTCATCCATCCCGTGGTAATCATCGTTATAAAGAATGACGCGGTAATCTCCCACGTTTGAGGTAGGAAAATCGAGGGTGGGAGCGACTTTGGGGGCAGATTCTGACAGATGCAATGACATAATTCGTTGTCTGATAGTATAAGGTGCATTATACTGCTTGGCAGCGAGAAAAGTACTTTTCGGATTGTTAGAATGAAGATTTCAACGCGAGGTGAATATGGCTTGCGTGCTCTGATGGAAATGGGCATGGAGCCTGGTTCGGCTGTCTCGCTGCGCGACATTGCAGAACGGCAAAACATTTCCCTGGATTATCTGGAACAAATTATGCCGTCGCTGAAGACAGCGGGACTGATAAAGGCGCGGCGTGGCGCCCATGGCGGCTATCAACTGACGAGGCCGGCGGAAGAGATTACGCTCTATGATGCCTTGGTGGCATTGGAAGGTTCATTAGATCCCAAGGAATGCCTTGCCGATGATATTCCCGAAGAAGAGCGTTGCCCGGCCAGCGGAAGCTGCGCCGTGCAGGAAGTATGGATCGATATGCGAGATGCGATGAAATATGCGTTAAAGAAAAAGACGCTGGCAGGTCTCATCGAACGCCAGCGAGATCGCTTCAAAGTCCCCATTCACACTAACACAGACAAAGAAATTCTGCGCCTTGTGGTGTTCAATTAACACCGAAATTCTGGAGGAAAAACTTTACGTTCATGGTACAAACCGAGATTGCGCCACATGGTGGCAAGCTGATCAATGCTTTCGTCACCGGTGACGAGGCTAACGCGCTGCGCGAAAAAGCCCAACAACTGACAAAAATTCATCTGGCGGACCGCCGTCTGAGCGACCTGGAAATGATCGGCAACGGCGCCTTTTCGCCGTTGAATGGATTTATGAATCGGGCGGATTACGACAATGTCGTGGTCAACAAGAGATTGGCAAACGGCTTGCCCTGGACGATTCCCATCACGCTGGCCGTAACAGCTGACGAAGCCGAATCGCTGAGTGTGGGACAGGAAGTAGCGCTGGTGGATAAGTTCGAAAATCTGCTGGCCGTGATGACGCTGGAAGAAATTTACAAATATGACCGCGAGCGCGAAGCACGCCTGGTCTATCGCACCACCGATGAAACGCATCCCGGCGTGCGCAATCTGTATCGCCGCGGCGATGTGCATCTGGGCGGCCGCATCCAGGTTTTGGGACAGCGCGGTGATGAGACATTTCCCGAATATCGCCTCACTCCCGAACAGACGCGACGCGCTTTCGCCGAGCGTGGCTGGAACACCATCGTAGCGTTCCAAACCCGCAATCCGATTCACCGCGCCCATGAATATATCACCAAATGTGCGTTGGAAATTGTGGACGGTTTGATGATTCATCCGCTGGTGGGCGCTACCAAAGCCGACGATATTCCCGCCGAAGTGCGCATGGAATGCTATCGCACCCTGATCAAACACTACTATCCCACCAGCCGTGTGCTGCTCGCCGTGATGCCCGCCGCTATGCGTTATGCAGGTCCGCGCGAAGCCATCATGCACGCCATCATCCGCAAGAATTATGGCTGCACCCATTTCGTGGTGGGACGCGATCACGCCGGTGTTGGGAACTATTATGGCACTTACGATTCCCAATATATCTTTGATGAATACACCAAAGAAGAGATGGGAATTACGCCGCTGAAATTTGATCACGCGTTTTATAGCCCCACCGTGGGCACCATGGGCACCGACAAAACCCTGCCCGAAGGCGCCGAGAAAATGACGCTTTCCGGCACCAAAGTCCGCCAGATGTTGCTGGATGGACAAGTGCCGCCGCCGGAATTCACGCGTCCCGAAGTCGCCAAAGTGCTGATCGAAGGAATGCGCGCCCGTCAGCAGCAGGGATAAAAGTACTTTTCCCTTCGACCCCGCCCAGAGAACGCTCGCTGAGCGGAGCCGAAGCGCCGTCATTCCCACGCAGGTGGGAATCCAGTAGGGGCGCAGCATGCTGCGCCCCTACATCCTTTCATTGATCCATTCATGTTGCACCTTTCCTCCACCCAATTTGAACAAATCGTCCAACAGGGACTGGCCGGCAAGCCGCTCGAAATTTGCGGTCTGCTGGCAGGCCGGCGCACCACAGATGCGGTGTTGGCAGAAGGCACTTCCGCCACGGTCGAGGAAATTTATCCGATTGACAGCCAGGATCAGAGCGAAAAGACGTATACTTTAAATCCGCTGCAACAATTGCGCGCAGAAAAGGATGCCGCCGCGAAGGGCTTAGAGATCATCGGTATATACCACACCCATCCGGCCACCCAACCCTACCCGTCGCCCACCGACGTGCGGCGCGCGCATTGGGGAGATACGGACGATTTGATGTATCCCGATTATTCGTTTCTTATCGTTTCGCTGCGGCAGCCGGAGTCGCCCGAGCCGCGTTCATTTTATATTCGTGGCGCGCGCATTCCCGAAGATATTGTCGAAGAAGAAGTGGTGATTACACCTCATGCCTGACGATGCCATGCGCGATTGCCTCTCTGACGAGGTGCGCGATCATTCCCAAAACGGCCACCGCCCGCCCCCGCTCGAAAAGCTGGGCGTGGATGCGGTGTCGGTATTGGATTATATTGGCAATACGCCTCTTTTTAAATTCTGTAGCATCACGCGGCATTTGCGTAATGTCGAAGTGTATGGCAAAGCCGAATATCTCAATCCCGGCGGCAGCGTTAAGGACCGCGCCGCGCTCAGCATGGTGCTGCGCGGCGAACAGAGCGGCCAGCTGCGCGCGGGAAAAGTACTTTTAGATTCTACCAGCGGTAACACCGGCATCGCCTATGCCATGATCGGCGCAGCGCGCGGCTTCAAAGTCAAACTGGTGATGCCCGCCAACGTCTCACCCGAACGCATTCAGATCGTCACCATGTATGGCGCAGAAGTGGTGCTGTCCGATCCTTTCCAGGGCAGCGACGGCGCCATTTTGCTGGCGCGTGAAATCTATGAAAGCGATCCGGAAAAGTACTTTAAACCCGACCAATATAATAATGAAGCCAACGCGCAGGCGCACTACAACGGCACCGGCCCCGAAATCTGGCGGCAAACGCGTGGCCGCATCACCCATTTTCTGGCTACTATCGGCACCACCGGCACACTGATGGGAACCGGACGTTATTTGAAAGATCAAAATCCGGATATCAAAATTTTCGCCGTCGAACCCGATAATCCCATGCACGGCATCGAAGGTCTCAAGCACATGGCCAGCTCCATCAAGCCCGGCATCTATCACCCGGAATTGCACGACAAGAAAATCCCCGTGGCCACGGAAGATGCCTATGACATGCAAAACCGCCTGTCTCACGAAGAAGGTATTTCAGTGGGCTTTTCGGCGGGCGCCGCCATCTGGTCGGCCGTGCAACTGGCCAATCAACTGGAAGAAAAAAATGAATCCGCTGTCATCGTTACCATTCTCTGCGACCGCGGAGATCGCTATTTGACGCAACTGGCGAAGATGGCGCATTGATTCAGGTCATCCAAACGCTGACAACCATCCAATTATCCTGCCGCGACATTTCCAGCTGCCAGCCATTGGCATCGGCGATGGCCTGGCAGATGGTCATACCCAATCCATAACTATCCATTCTGGAAGCCGAAGCGCCACCTTTGTTATGCGCTGCTTCAGCCGGATCGCACTGGTTGCTGATCTTCAAAAGTACTTTTGTGCCGTGGCGATGCAAACTGATGGTAACGGAACCACCGCGGCTCGAGTACTTTGCGGCATTTTCCAATAAATTGCGCACCACGATATCAAAATGCCCCGGCGGGGCGCTCCAGTCCAACGTCTCTACATCCGCGTGCAACTGCAAATTGCGCCGTTCCACCCAGGGGCGCAACAACACCAACTGGCTATCGATGATTTTGGAGAGTTTAATTTCCACCGGTTCGGGAACTTCCCGGTTTTCGATTTGATACAACTGCAATAATGCCTGTACCAGCGAAATCAGCCGGCGCGTTTGTCCCAGCGATTCATGGATGACCTTCTGATACTCCTCACTGGCGCGCGGACGGGAAAGCGATAACTCGAGATGCCCCGAAAGCGCCTGTAAGGGAGTGCGCAATTCATGGGAGGCAATGGCGTAAAAGCGGCTGCGCATCACCGCTTCTTCACCCAAATATTTCAGCAGCTCATTAAACGTACTGACCAGATCCACCATCTCCGCATCCTGCGACGGCGCTTCGAGGCGCACCTGCAAATCTTCTTTGGAAGCCTGACGCACCTGCCACGATAACGCACTGATCGGCGATAGCGTCCTTCCCACCACCCACCATACACCCAACGCGGTTCCCAGCACCACCAGAATGCCCAGCACAATCAGCGCCCAGGAGCGTTCCATCAATTCCAGCTTCATGGTTTTCCAGGGGATACTGATCACCAGCTTCTGCTGATTCAGTTCCAGAGCACGCCAGCGCCAGGGGGCAATATTGGGCGCCCAGCGAGAAATGTCCTTTTGCGACTGCCAGAGCACATTGCCCTGCATGTCGATCACTTGCGCCACCACGTCGGTGCCGGCGATTTCGCTCTGTTTTTCCCGCATCATTGCCGCCAATGATATAGGTCCATGATGTTCACTGGAATATCGCTGCAAGATGGATTGGGCAGATACATAGGCCACATCCAAATTTGCCACGGCGCGGGTGCGGGCGATGTGTTGCAACAGCACCACCAGCATGACAGTGCCGGTCAACACCACCACCGACATAAACAGCACAAATCCCGCTGTCATGCGGGCGCGCATGGAGCGCAGTGGCAGAAAGGACATGAAAGGGATTAAGCGTGGGCTGGTTCCGGCTCATTGACCGGATCACCGATGCGGAATCCCACGGCGCGCACGGTATGAATTAGCGGCTCGCGTCCCTTATCGATTTTCTGGCGCAGATAAGAAACGTAGACATCGAGGACGTTATCATTGCCACCGAAATCATATTGCCACACATGCTCGAGAATCTGCTGACGGCCCAACACTTTGCCGGCATTATGCATCATAAACGACAACAAGCGGTATTCCGTGCCCGAAAGGCGGATGTTTTGCCCACCCCGTTTGGCCTGCCGCGTCAAAGGGTCCAGCACCAGATCTTTCACTTCCAAGAGATGCGTCTGCGAGTCAGCGCTGCGGCGCAACAGGGCCCGGGCACGCGCCAGCAATTCCGCCATCTGGAACGGCTTGCACAGATAATCATCCGCGCCGGCATCCAGCCCGGCGATTTTATCCTCCAGCGCATCCCGCGCCGTTATCATCAACACCGGCACATTGCTGCCACGAGCACGCAATTCGCGGCACACTTCCACACCATCCCGTCCCGGCAACATTACATCAAGCAACACCAGATCATACGGCTCTTCCTGCATCTGGCGCAGCATCACCTCGCCGTCTTCCACCCATTTAGGTTCCCAGCCTTCTTCGCTGATCACCTGGTGCAAAAAGCGGCCGACACCTTCGTCATCTTCAACAATCAATACCTTGACTGGCAAGACTCCCTCCTCTACGCTCATAATTCCTTCCTTGTATTTTATCGTTAATGACTCAAAGACACATCTATACAAGATGCACATCTTCCCAGATGCTGGGCATCTGGCAGGGTTCCAAAATGGGGCTGGTTTAAGACGATTCACAGGATTGACGCCTCTAAAAGTACTTTTCTTTCTCCATTTCCGGCACGTCAATTTTCATTCACTACAAATTGCGGTACAATATGCCCTGCAATAATCCGTAAAAGTACTTTTCTCATGTTATCATCCATCAACACCATCGAAATTCGTAATATCCTGGCCACCGATCCGCAGCAGAACAACGTTCCCGATATCACCACTGCCGACCAGTGGGCCAGCAAACGCGCCGCGCTCAAAAATACCTTAGGGGATCTGCTGGGCACTTCCTCCAACAGCGTCATTCCCAAAGCTGAATACCGCGTGCTGGAAGAAACCAGCACGGAACAATACCGGCAATTAAAAATCGCCTATTTCAGCGAGCCCGATGAAGAAGTGCGGGCCTGGCTATTAATTCCCCATCAGCACAATGGCGCCAGCGTTTTATGCCTGCACGGCACTTCCAATATCGGCAAAGATACGCAAATTGGCCTCTCTCCCAAACCCGGCCGCGACTGGGCCCGCTTCCTGGCGCAACACGGATTCATCACCATTGCTCCCGATCATATTTGCTCCGGCGAACGGTTGGTCGAAGGCGAAAAACCTTATGACACGCGCACCTTTTATGCGCGCCATCCCCACTGGTCAGCCGCCGGAAAAGCGGTCTGGGACGGCTCGCGGGCGCTGGACATTCTGGAAACGATAGATGGCGTGGATAAAAATCGCATCGGCAGCATGGGCCATTCGCTGGGCGGCCACGGCACCATGTGGGTGGCGGCATTCGACGAACGCGTTCAGGCAGCCATTTACAGCTGCGGCCTTTTTAGCCTGCAGGATAACCCGCGCCGCTATGAATTTTCGCGCGATCACTGGTATGTGTATATCCCTAAACTGCGCCCGATCTTTGATGAACAGAAGCAAACCGGCGGTCTGCTGCCCGTGGAGATGTATGAGTTCGCTTCCTTAATCGCGCCACGCCCCTTCCTGAACATTTCCGGCATGACCGACACAACTTATGGCAATAACGAAACGCTCCCCGCCATCGGTTTGCAGCTCAATGCGCTATGGGACGTTCTGGGACATTCCGACCATTTCGCCCAGTTCCTTTCCGGAATGCCACATGATGTCAATCATTATACGCGCCTGCTGTCCCTCGGCTGGATGGAGAGATGGCTGGTGGGATAAAAGTACTTTTATCCTGCAATTTCACCTTGCCCGTAGCCGCAAGTCTTTAGCCTGCGCCATCCTCATCAACGCAGACTAAAGACCTGTGGCTACGATATCTCTGCGTAACACGAAAACATAAAATTGATGTTTACAAATCGTGGTTTTGTGGCATAATGAGGATGCTGTTTCAGTATTATTTCATCCTTATAAAGAAGGTCACTATGTCACAAACAACACATCGCAAGCATGCTTTCACTCTTATCGAACTTTTGGTCGTTATTGCCATTATAGCAATCCTCGCAGCCATCCTCTTTCCGGTGTTCTCGCGGGCTCGTGAAAGCGCGCGCCGCGCCAGTTGTATGAGCAATCTGAAACAGATCGGATTAGCCTGGACCATGTACATTCAGGATTATGATGAAAACATGGTCACTTACGCTTACCCTTCCTTCCCCGGAGGCACACACGCCTGGCAGTATGGTTGGCAGGTTGCCTTATTCCCCTACATCAACAGCCGGCAGGTTTTCATCTGTCCCAGCGCCTACAAAAAGAGTTCCGCCGCCAGCGTCAATTGTGATCCGACCAATGTCAAAACCACCTGGAATGGCGTTTCCACAGCCTTCGGCAGCGGGTCATATGGAATTAATTATTCCTATCTCGCGCGCTGGGCATCGACAGGCTCCTCGCCTGACTTGAAACTGGTCGACTCATCCATTGCCACCATCGAGAAACCCGCCCAGACAGTTGCCGTCACCGAAATCACCGCCTTAGGTTCCTATGGCTCCACCTATCGCCCTTCGATCTGGTCACTCTCTTACACAAGTTGCGGTGGAACAAATTACGGCGACCAATTCGGTGACTGGCATTTCGATGGCACCAACACACTCTTCACAGACGGCCACGTGAAATGGATGAAAAAGAGCGCCCTGCAAGATTATAATGGCGACGGAGTGCTGGATAACGGTTGGTATCAATCCACCAGCGCCCACGTTTACTCTGGTGACCTTACCCAGAAATAAATGTGAAACTCCTTTTTATCGAAAACACTCCAAAATTGATGTTTCATATTCCATATTTTGGGGTATAATTATCATATTAACCTCAAAAAGTACTTTTGACCTAAAATTTTACAAGGAATAATATGTCAAGTTATGTCACTTGTCGCCGGAAGGCTTTCACTCTTATCGAACTTTTGGTCGTCATCGCTATTATATCAATTCTGGCAGCCATCCTGTTTCCTGTATTTGCGCGGGCTCGTGAAAGCGCGCGCCGCGCCAGCTGTCAGAGTAATCTGAAACAGATCGGTCTGGCAACCATAATGTATGCTCAGGACTATGATGAGACATTACCTTATTACAGCCTGGCTCCCACCGGATACTGGGAAAATGCCATCCTCCCCTACACCAAAAACACCCAGATCTACGATTGTCCCAGCCGTTCTGTCGTGAACCACCGCGCCTATGGCATGAATTATCCTTCCATGAACCACCCGGCCATGGCGCGCATTGCGAACCCCTCCGAAACAGTCTACATCATGGATGCCAATATCAACGATGGCGGAGCATGCAGCGCCACCGGCCCCTATGGATCCAATCCTTCCCAATGTGCTTTTGCCCATGTCAACTATCCACGGCAGGCAAGCTATAACTACGTTTCCCGTCCCGATTTCCGGCATTTGGATACCGCCAATGTGCTCTTCGCCGATGGCCATGTCAAAACACAAAAACCGGGAACAGCTTTTTACCCGCGCACGGTAGGCGCCGGAGGGACATTTGTGGGAAGTTCTACCGCTGATATTAGCATGTGGGATCTCAATTAGAAAATAAATGTTTAAAATAAAGCGTTTTGAGGTATAATTAGAATACTCTAAAACTTAAACATTAAAGGAGAATAGAAATGTCAAACAATCAGACTCATCACAGACGTGGTTTTACACTCGTTGAACTTTTGGTCGTCATCGCTATTATAGCGATCCTCGCGGCGATCCTCTTCCCGGTCTTTGCGCGGGCAAGGGAACAGGCGCGCAAAGCGTCATGCCAATCCAACCTGAAACAAATCGGCCTGGCCATTGCCATGTATGTGCAGGACTATGACGAGACCTACCCGATGGCATACATGGCCTATTCAGCATCAAACCCTGACTGGTATGGAACCACAACGGCGAGTTCGGCTCATTGGTACACCATCCTGCAACCGTATGTCAAAAACAAGCAACTCTTCGTGTGCCCCACAGCCGGAATTATCGAATCCGGCCCTGGAACACGGCAATATAGTGGTGGTTATGGCTGGAACATTTGCGGAACAAAATATACAGGAACCAGCGACGGCAAGGGAAATGGCTTTGGATATAACGCCGGCACAGTACAATCAGAAACTCCCTCTGGAAGTTTTGTTAAATTAGCAGAAGTTCAGGAAGCTTCCAACACTGTCATCGTAGCTGACCCACCAAGCAATGGATATGCCTCTAACGGACGCTATTTTTACCCATCTTCAACAGGAGGCAGAGGTTTCCTTCCCGTCCTCCACGGCGGTAAGGTGGGGCCATTTACCGGTGGCACTGTTACTGTCAGCAGTTATGAAGGCGGCGGCAATTACCTCTTTGCGGACGGCCACGTAAAATTCGTTACCAACGGACAAGCCTGGGCACATAACAGCATGTTCAATGTGGATAAAACTATCCTCACCGGCGTTAACGGATAAACGATCCGTATAAAAGTACTTTTATACGACTACAAAATAAAATCCCTCCGGTATCTTATCCGGAGGGATTTTGCATGGTGTCCTCAGATTGTATTAACCGTCATATCGCACCACAACTGCCAGCGCTTCGTCGGGATGCTCCACTAACCGATTGCAGGCATCGGGCACTTCATCGATGGCGATACGATGGGTGATGAGCGGCTCCACTTTGAGTTTTTTGGCGGCGATGGAATGGAAGGTTTCTTCCAGATTGCGCCGCGTGTTCCAGGGCACCAGCGCTTCGGGATAGTCGCCGCCGCGTTCCCATACTTTGTCATGATAACCGGCGCCGGTGCGCGAAGAAGCGCAAATATCGATATTGCCGAAAGCCGTGGGAAATGCCACATTCACTTTCGCGCCGCCCACGATCACAATTCGGCCATATTGATGAGTATCGGGCGCTTTTTTCATGGCCGCGGCGAGATGGCCCAATACAGCGGAAGCATCGCCGCCAAACGCCACGAAACCGGCATCCAAACCGTAGCCGCGCGTGTAGGTATTTTTCCAACCTTCCACATCATCGGTGGCAAAATCGGCCACATGTTCGGCGCCCAGTTCCAGCGCTTTCTGCTTGCGCATGGCAACGCGGTCAATACCGATGGCATGAGCGCCGCTGAGCTGGGTGATTTGGCTGATCAACTGTCCCACAATGCCCAATCCCACAATGGCGGCATGCGAGCCAAACACGATGCCCGAACGGCGCGTCGCCCACAGCGCGGTTCCCAGCAAATTGGTAAACGCGCCTTCCTCAAAACTAATCTCATCGGGCAGCTTCCACACCAGATGATAGGGCGCCACGCCCCAATTGCTGTGCGGCGCATACCCGCCGCCCAGGCAAGCCACGCGGTCGCCCTCTTTAAATCCCGGGCAGCCATTGGCATCCGCCACGATACCAGCGTTTTGATAACCAAATTCGCGCCAGGTTTCTTCGCCGCTATAACCTTCAGCAGGCCGGTTGCGCAAGGCATTCAATTCGGTGCCGGGGCTAATCAATGAACATTTCACCTGAATTAACATCTCGCCCGCGGCGGGCGGAGTTAAGGGTCTTTCTTCGATACGCACATTGCCATGATTGCTGATACAGGCGGCTTTTTTTGTAGCTGGGATACTCATCTATCAATTTTCCTTACAAAGTGTATTTCGTTTTTACATCATACAACAGAAAGCGGGAACGTGCCGGATCATAGAAAATCCACGGATGGAGAATCCGTGGATTTATCACGCCGTAAAAGTACTTTTACGGCTTAGCCTTGCAGCATACCCCGCACTTTCTCCAGTTGCTGATCGGCCATCGCGGGATCGGTGGCTTTATCCCACGCATAATCACCGGTCCAACTGCCAGTGATTTTTGCCACGGCTTTCTCCAGCACAGCACAGGCACGATCATTCCAGGCTTTATCATGGGAAGCATTGATGGCATCCTGCAACATCGCCAGTTCTTCATAATCTTCCACGCCCTCGCGCGCGGCGCTCCAGTGCACGCTGTCATAAACGGTATCTTTGTCGATGAAAGCCGGCGCATAGCTCACGCGTGCCGTAGCGTATTCATTCCACGAAGTTTCCGCGCCGCTGGTATCGCCAAAGGCCCAGTATCCCTGACCGGTGGCGCCGATGGCGAAAGCCTGCCACGGTTGATAGCGATAATACTGCTGCGGGCTATACAATCGCACCGGACCGGTGCATTGATAAAACCACAAAGTTTTGCCCTGCGCGTGCAGGTTCTCAAAGTACTTTTTCACCGGCTCGCCGCCGCGCTTGAAGATGGGAAAATTGGGACACAGAATATCGATCTGCGTGATGGCGTCCTGAATTTTCGTCTGATCGGGACGTTCCCATGTTGGATCCTGGAACAACGTCAATTCCGGCGCCGCCGCATTGATGGCTTTGGCCCAGGCCGCGATGATGGCATCCTGCGGATCAGAATGCGGCTCATCCACCAACAGCAATCCCAGCTGCGACGGTTTCAATCCCAGCGAAGTCATGTGCGCGGAAAGCGCTTTCGCCCAACTGCCGACTTTAGCGTCAAATTCGGGTGTGCCGATTTTAGAACCGGCCATCGAATCCGGCACACTGGGAAACACGAAATAATTCCGCGCG
>Ga0182738_1001050_pt1 | contig 35904 bp, 39 predicted proteins | sample eDN5th30CBELigMG_FD_128876 | JGI IMG/M metagenome (GOLD analysis project Ga0182738, IMG submission 128876) | Enriched Miracle-Growth compost microbial communities from Emeryville, California, USA - eDNA 5th pass 30_C BE-Lig MG (version 2)... ...
ATGGTTGTGATAGCCGAGGCCGAGACCGGCGGCCTTGGCCTTTTCGGCCGCGCCGGCGAAGCTCTCATGCAGCTTCTTCCAGCCATCGACATCGGTCGGCCGCTGTTCGGCGACGAGATAGGGGATGACGATGGTTTCGGCGCCGATGGTCTTGGCGATGTCGATGAAACGGCTGGTCTCGCCGACGACGCCCTCGAGCGGCGCATGGAAGGTGGGCGTCACGAGGCCGACGGCGTCGACCTTGGCGCGGTAGCCGGCGGCATCGTCGCCATAGAGCGGATAGTAGGGCTCGACCGCGTCATAGCCGATCTTGGCCAGGCCCTCGAGAACGGTTTCAAGCGGCGGGAAATTGCGGGCGGAGTAGAGCTGAAACGAGATCTTGTGCTGCGACATGGGAATGTCTCTCTTGAATCCGTTCTTGAGGAAGGCGCCTGGAAAGCCAGGCGGCTCAGGGGGTGATCAGAGGCGCTGGCCGCTGGCGAGATCGAAGATCGACGCGTAGGCGGGCTGAAAGAAGGCATCGATCGTGGATGGCGTCTGGACATGGGCATCGCCATCGATGCGCACCGAGAACGTCGTGCCCCCGACATCGCCCCAGACCAGGCTGTCGGCGCCCATCGGCTCCAACAGGGTCAGATTGACCGGGATCGGCCTCGAGCTCGGGTCGCGCTGTTCGAGATCGACCTGTTCCGGCCGGATGCCGAGGGTCGCCGGGCGGCCATGCTCGGGCGGCTTCTCGAATTCGTATCCGGCGAGGTCGATCCGCTTGCCGTTGGCAAGCTCGAACGACGCGACGCCGCCCTCGACCGAGAGCCTGCCGTCGATGAAGTTCATCGATGGCGAGCCGACGAAGCCCGCGACGAAGCGGTTGACCGGCCGGCGGTAGATTTCCTTCGGCGAGGCCAACTGCTGGATGACGCCGCCATTCATAACCGCGACTCGGTCGGCCAGCGTCAGTGCCTCGATCTGGTCGTGCGTGACGTAGATCATGGTCGAGCCGAGGCCCTGGTGCAGGCGCTTCAATTCCACGCGTAGTTCCGTGCGCAGCTTGGCGTCGAGGTTGGAGAGCGGCTCGTCGAACAGGAACACGTCGACATCGCGCACAAGAGCACGACCGATGGCGACGCGCTGGCGCTGGCCGCCGGACAACTCGGCCGGCCGGCGGTCGAGCAACGGCTCGATCTGCAGGATCTTGGCGGCGCGGGCGACGCGCTTGTCGATCTCGTCCTTCGGCACCTTGGCCATCTTCAGGCCGAAGGAGAGGTTTCCCGTCACCGTCATGCGCGGATAGAGCGCGTAGGACTGGAACACCATGCCGATACCGCGGTTCTTTGGTTCCTCCCAGGTGACGTTCTTGCCGCCGATCCAGATCTGGCCGGCGGACACGTCGAGCAGGCCGGCGACGGCGTTGAGCAGCGTGGACTTGCCGCAACCGGACGGGCCGAGCAGGACGATGAACTCGCCCTGTTCGATCTCGAGGTCGAGATTCCTGAGGACCTTGAGGTTGCCGAATTCGATTTCGAGGTCACGAATGGAGACAGTGGCCATGGATCACCCCTTCACGGCGCCGGAAGCGATGCCGCGAACGAACCAGCGTCCCGACACGAAATAAACGAAGAGCGGAACGAGCGCCGTCAGGATCGTGGCAGCCATGTTCACGTTGTACTCCTTCTCGCCGAAGCTCGAATTGACGACGTTGTTGAGCTGCACGGTCATCGGGAAGTTCTCGCGACCGGCGAAGATCAGCCCGAACAGGAAGTCGTTCCAGATGCCGGTGATCTGCAGGATCGCGGCGACGACGATGATCGGCGTGGAAAGCGGCAGCATCAGCCGCAGGAAGATCGCCCAGAACCCGCCGCCATCGACGCGCGCCGCCTTGAACAGGTCGATCGGGATGCCGGCGTAGAAGTTGCGGAACAGCAGCGTCATCAGCGGCAGGCCGAAGATCGTGTGCACGAACACGACGCCGGGGATCGAATTGTAGAGCGACACCATCGAGAGGATCCGCACCAGCGGATAGAGGAACACCTGGTAGGGGATGAAGGCGCCGAGCAGCAGGATGGCGAACAGGATGTTGGCGCCCTTGGGCCGCCAGAAGGAGAGGGCGTAGCCCGTCACCGAGCCGACCGCGATCGACAGGATGACGCTCGGGATCAGGATCTTGATCGAGTTCAGCATGCCGACATGGATGCCGTTGCAGTTGAGGCCGGTACAGGCCTGCGACCATGCCTTGATCCAGGCGTCGAAGCTGGGCGATCCCGGCAGGGCGAACAGATTGCCCATCCGGATCTCGTCCATCGGCTTCAGCGACGTCACGATCATCACGTAGAGCGGGATCAGGAAGAACAGCGCCGAGATGATCAGGAAGGCGTAGACGCCGTAGCGGCCGGGGCCGATCCGTTTCGGCCGGGGTCCCGAAGGCTCGACATGGGCGCTTGCAGTGAGAGAAGCCATATCAGTGCGCGCTCCTCGGCTGGCGGAAATACTGCACGTAGAGCCAGGGCGCCAGGACGCACAGCACGGTAATCATCATGACGGTCGAGGCTGCCGTGGCGAGGCCGAGATTCTGGCGCTGGAACAGATATTCGATGACGAACTTGGCCGGCACCTCGGTCGATATGCCCGGGCCGCCATTGGTCAGCGCCACCACCAGGTCGTAGACCTTCACCACCGCGGTCGCGAGCAGCACGGTTGCCGTCACGAACATCGGCGTCAGGATCGGGATCACGATGTGGAGATAGACGCGCCAGGTCGGGATGCCGTCCACCTTGGCGGCCTTCCACAGTTCGCCGTCGACGCCGCGAAGGCCGGCGAGCAGGATCGCCATGACGAGGCCGGAGGCCTGCCACATGCCGGCGAGCGCGATGACATAGATCGCCCGGTCGCCGCGCGACAGCCAATCGAAGGTGAAGCTCTCCCAGCCCCAGTTGCGCACGGTCTGCTGGATGCCGAGCGTCGGGTTCAGTGTCCACTGCCAGACCAGGCCGGTCACGATGAACGACAGGGCGTAGGGATAGAGGAAAATTGTGCGGAACACGCTTTCGGCGCGGATCCGCTGGTCGAGGAACACCGCCAGCAGGAAGCCGAGGATCAGGCAGCCGACGATGAAGATGATGCCGAATATCGCCAGGTTCTGGACCGATATGATCCAGCGTTCCGATCCGAACAGCCGGGTATACTGCGAAAATCCGACATAGTTGGAGACCGGAAAGACCTTCGAGCTCGTGAACGAGATCTGGATGGTCCAGAGGATGGTGCCGATATAGGCGAAGATCACGATCAGCCAGGCAGGAGCCAGGGCGACCTGCGCCATCCAGAAGCGTAGGAATCGAGGTTTCACAATAACGCACTCCGATAGCCCGGCGGATGCAAGCCGCCGCGGACCGGCTCACCGTCGCGGTGGCGCCAGATCGACGAGGAAACCCGGCCGGAGAACCGGCCGGGTCGGAGCCTTGCTATTCCGTGGCGATGATGTCGGCGAACTTCGCCTGGAGGTCCGCCGGGGCCTGCGACGGAGTGGTCCAGAACTGGCCGATGACGTCCTGGATCGAGCCGATCTTGTCCGGCGTCTGCAGGAAGTCGAAGCCCGGGACCGAACCGTTTTCGGTGCCGAGCAGCTTCAGGCCGGCCTGGGCGCAGGCGTCGAGCTTCGAGGTGTCGACATCGCCGCGAACCGGGACGGAGCCCTTCTTGGCGTTGAAGGCGACCTGGGTCTCCGGCGTCAGCATGGTGTGGGCGAGCAGCGCCTGGGCCTTCTGGGCGTCGGCATTGTCGGTCTTCGGGAAGACGAACACGTCGCCGCCGATCCAGTAGACCTGGTTGCCGATGCCGGGAACGCAGCCGACTTCCTTGCCGGGGGTCAGGCCGGCGGCGATCACTTCGCCCTTGGCCCAGTCGCCCATGAAGTTGAAGCCTGCCTTGCCCGAGACGACGAGGCCGGTGGCCTGGTTCCACTGGCGGCCCTGCTGGCCCGGATCGCCATATTCGCGAAGCTTGCCGAAGGTCTCGACGACCTTGGCGAATTCCGGCGACTTCACGGCTTCGACATTGTTGTCGCCATAGACCTTCAGATAGAGGTCGCGGCCGCCGACGCCGAGCAGGACGTCGTTGAACAGCAGGACCTGCGTCCAGGCGTCGCCCGACTGCGCCATCGGAATGACGCCGGCTGCCTTCAGCTTGTCCATGGCGGCGAACAGTTCGTCCCAGGTCTTCGGCGGCTCGATCTGGTTCGCTTCGAGCAGGGCCGTGTTGTACCAGAGCCAGTTGTTCGAGTGGATGTTGACCGGGACGGCGAAGTAATGGCCGTCACGCGAAACAGCCTTCACGAGAACCGGCGACAGGAACTTGTCCCAGCCATCGGCCTTGGCGACTTCGTCCAGATTGCCGAGCAGGCCCTGGGCGACCAGGTCCTCGAACTGTTTGCCGGTATTGAACTGCATGGCGGTCGGCGGGTTGCCGCCGACGATGCGGTTGATGCCGGCGGCGCGAGCGGCTTCGCCACCTGCGATGGCGGCGTCGACCCACTCACCGCCAGCGGCGTTGAACTGGTCGGCAAACACCTTCACGGCAGCGGATTCGCCGCCGGAGGTCCACCAGTGGATGACTTCGGCCTTTTCGGCCGCGACCGACGGACCAGCCATCAGGGCCACGACTGCTGCTGCACCGAGCAACGCCTTGGTAAAATGCTTCATGCTTCCTCCTCCCGGGGTTCAGCGCCTTTCCTCAAAGGCGCCAATTCGTGAACGTCCGTCCGATCCGCCGGACTTGAACGCCCGAATTCTTGTAATCGATTACATCTACCGTATACTCCCCAAACCGGCTGTCAACGCAAAGTTATTTTGCAGTGCAAAAGAAAAGCCGGACTGGGGAAGGACCAAACGGTGCGAAAATCAGAACCGCCGGAGCCGGAAGCGGCTGCCCGATCCGTCACGATCCAGGACGTCGCGCGCCGCGCTGGCGTGTCCACGGCGACGGTCAGCCGGGCGCTCGCCCTGCCGGAACGGGTGACCGAGGCGACCCGCGCCGCGGTGTTTTCGGCCATCCGCGAAACCGGCTATACGCCCAACGCGGCTGCCCGGTCGCTGCGCGCCAAATCGACCAAGATGGTGCTGGTGCTGCTGCCCGGCATCGGCAATTCGTTCTTCACGCCGGTGCTGAATGCGCTGGAGGAAGTGTTCACCGAGGGCGGGTACGGCGTGTTGATTGGCTATACGCGTCAAAGCCGTAGCCGCGAGACGCACTATGCTCGCGTGATCCGGGCCGGGCAGGTCGACGGTGTTCTGGTCGTCACCGGGAATGTCCCGCGCGACGAGGAATTCGTCTCGGTGCCGGACACTGTTCCCGTGTCGCTGATGTTCCCCGAAATTCCCGGCACGCCGCAATTCTCGGTCTTCGACGTCGACAATCGCGGCGCCTCGGCCGAGGCGGTGCGGTATCTGATTTCGCAGGGCCATCGCCGCATCGCCCATATTCCCGGCGCCGAGGGCGGGCTCGAGGCGAGCGAGCGTCTCGGTGGGTATTGCGATGCAATGCGAGAGGCAGGGTTGCCGGTCGATCCGGCGCTGATCTGGCGGGGCGCCAGCAATTTCGACTTTGCTTCCGGCGAGCGGGCAGCCAGGAATTATTTCGCGCTCGACCAAAAGCCGACCGCGGTCTTCGCGGCGGCAGACGAGATCGCGCTCGGTTTCATGCGCGCGCTGAAGAACCGGGGCGTCGGCATTCCGGCCGATGTATCGGTCATCGGCTTCGACGATACGGAATATGCCGTGCACTACGATCCGGCGCTGACGACGATGCGCCAGCCGCGCAACGAGATGGGCCGGCTCGCCGCCACCGATCTGCTGCGCCGCATGGCGACGGGGCGCGACGGCACGGTGCCGACCCTGAAGGTGCGTCTGGCCTGCGAACTCGTGGTGCGGGAAAGCGTGCGGGCGGTGGAGTAGGGGACAAGAACCCTCACCCCGACCCTCTCCCGCAAGCGGGCGAGGGGGGCTCACCGCGCCCAGTCGATCCATGGACGCGCGAGGCTGCGAGCGCACCGGCCAGAAGCCCTCGCCCGCTTGCGGGAGAGGGTTGGGTGAGGGGCTTACTGAAGCGAATAGGCGATCCTAGCCCGCCAGTTCCTCGCGCAGCATTTCCAGCGTCAGCCATTCCTCCTCGGCCGCGTCCCGCTCTTGCTGGGCGGCCGCGAGGCGGGCATTGGCCGTGTCGAAGGCCTTGCGGTCGACGGCGAACAGGTTCGGCTTGGCGAGCGTGGCTTCCAGCTTGCGGATTTCGGCGGTGAGCGCCTCGATCTTTGCCGGCAACGTTTCCAGCGCGTGCTTCTGCTTGAAGGAGAGCTTGCTCTTGGAGGGCGGCGCCTTGTCGGCGGCGACCTTCTTCTCGTCCTTGCGCTCGGCTTTGTTGATCGCGCGGGCCGGGGCTGCGGCGCCGCGCTGGATCAGCATGTCGGAATAGCCCCCGGCATAATCCGTCCAGCGGCCATCGCCTTCCGCCACGATCACCGAGGTCGCGACGCGGTCGAGGAAGTCACGGTCATGGCTGACGAGCAGGATGGTTCCGGCATAGTCGTCGAGCAGTTCCTCGAGCAGGTCGAGCGTCTCGAGGTCGAGATCGTTGGTCGGTTCGTCGAGCACGAGCAGGTTGGAGGGCCGCGCCAGGGCGCGCGCCAGCATCAGCCGGCCTCGCTCGCCGCCGGAGAGAGCGGTGATCGGGGCGCGGGCCTGTTCGGGCGTAAACAGGAAGTCCTTCATGTAGCCGATCACATGGCGCGATTCGCCGTTGACCATGACGCTGTCGCCGCGGCCCTCGGTCAGCGCGTCGGCGAGGCGCAGGCTCGGATCGAGGCTCTCCCGGCGCTGGTCGAGCGTCACCATCTGAAGATTGGTGCCGAGCTTGATGATGCCGCTGTCCGGCTGCAGGACGCCGGTCAGCAGGTTGAGAAGCGTGGTCTTGCCCGCGCCATTGGCGCCGACGAGGCCGATCCGGTCGCCGCGCTGGATGCGGGTGGAAAAGTCCTGGACGATCGCCCGGTCGCCGAACGACTTCGACACGCCGATCGCCTCGACCACGGCCTTGCCGGAGACATTGCCTTCACTCGCCTGCAGGTTGACGCTGCCGACGGCGCGGCGCTGGTCGCGGCGCTCCTGGCGCAGGCCCTCGAGCTTGCGCAGGCGGCCCATATTGCGCTTGCGCCGCGCGGTGACGCCGTAGCGCACCCAGTCGATTTCCTGGCTGATCTTGCGGTCGAGGCGCTCGCGCTCCTTTTCCTCTTCATGCAGGACGTTGTCGCGCCATTCCTCGAAGGCGGTGAAGCCCTGCTCGAGCCGTCGCGTCGTGCCGCGGTCGAGCCACAGCGTCGCCTTGGACAGGCGCTCCAGAAAGCGGCGGTCATGGCTGATGAGGACGAGCGCCGAGCGCATCGACTTGAGCGTCTCTTCCAGCCATTCGATTGCCGGCAGGTCGAGATGGTTGGTCGGCTCGTCGAGCAGCAGCACGTCGGGCTCCGGCGCGATGGCGCGCGCCAGCGCCGCGCGGCGCGCCTCGCCGCCCGAAAGCGTGTTCGGTGCCTCGTTGCCGGTGAGGCCGAGCGATTCCATCAGCATCGTGGCGCGGTACGGGTCGTCGCCCGGTCCGAGGCCGGCCTCGACATAGGCGCGCACGGTGGCGAAGGCGGAAAGATCCGGCTCCTGCGGCAGGTAGCGCAGCGTCGCGCCCGGCTGGACGAAGCGCGTGCCGGAATCCGCCTCGACGGTGCCGGCGGCGATCTTGAGCAGCGTCGACTTGCCGGAACCGTTGCGGCCGACAAAGCACAGCCTTTCGCCGGCCGAGACCGAGAGCGTGGCGTTTTCGATGAGCGGACGGCCGCCAAAGGTGAGGCGGATGTCCTGGAGGAGAAGCAGAGGAGGAGCCATTCGACGGGATGTAGCGATGCGCGAGGGCGGTAGCAAGGCGGATCGCGCAGGTGGGCGCGGAACCGACGCGATCGGGCGACGCGTGCCCATGGCAGGGCGGAGGAGTTTCGCCTAAGCTTGTTCATCCGGTCGTCGGACGCGGGGGGAGGACGAGCTTGGTCTATCAAGGTTCCAACGGGGTGATGCAGGCCGAACTGGTCGCCCTGATGCGGGACGTCGCCTCGCGCGACGAAACCGCGTTCAAAAGGCTCTATGATCGTACTTCCGCGAAACTATTCGCCGTGGTCCGCCGTATTGCCGTTAGTGAAGCAGCTGCCGAGGAGGCGCTGCAGGAGGCATGGGTCCGGATCTGGAATCATGCCGACAGGTTTGATCCGGCCATGGCGTCCCCGATCACGTGGATGACGACGATCGCCCGTCACGCGGCGATCGACGCCGTACGCAAAGGATCGGAGCGCGTTTCGAAGACGACCGTCGTCATCGACGAGGAACTGGCGGAAAAGCTGCCAGCCCCCGGCTCGACGGCGGATGGCCTGACCGGGCCGCAATTGCGGCGCTGCCTGGAAGGGCTGGAACCCGACCGGCGCGGCATGGTGCTCCTGGCCTATAGCTATGGCTACAGCCGGGAGGAGTTGTCGCGGCGCTTCGACAAGCCGGTCGCGACGGTGAAGACGATATTGCGGCGAAGCCTGATCGCCTTGAAGGAGTGCCTCGGTGGCCGATGACGACGAAATGGAGGGCCTGGCCGGCGAATATGTGCTCGGCACGCTCGATCGGCCCGAGCGGGACGCGGTAGAGACGCGCGCCGCGAGCGATCCGGCGCTTCGCGCCGCGATCGGCGGCTGGGCCGGCCGGCTGCAACCGCTGGCCGACCTCGCCGGCGAGCAGGCGCCGCCCGAAGGCCTCTGGGCCAGCATCCTTTCCCAGATCCGCGCCGCCGGCAGCGGCGGAGCGCGCGTGCTTCTGCTGGAGCGCACCGTGCGCCGGCTGCGGATCGCGACCGGCATCTTCGGCGCCGCGGCCGCCGTGCTCGCGGTCGTCGTGGCCAGCGACCGGCTCGTGCCGCCGCCGCCCGCCGCCAACTATGTCGCGGTCCTGGGCGGGGAGGGCGGCAAGCCGGCCTTCGTGGCGTCGGTCGATACCAATGCCGGCACCATCAGGCTGCGTCGGGTCGGCGATGCGCCGCCGCCGGACAAGAGCTACGAGCTTTGGCAGGTCCCGGCCGAAGGTCCGACCGTCTCGATGGGCGTCGCCGACAATCTCAGCGATCTCAAGTCGGTGAACGTCTCGCTGAAGCCGGGCGAAAAACTGGCGATTTCGCTGGAGCCCAAGGGTGGCTCGCCGACCGGCCAGGCGACCGGACCGGTGGTCTATATCGGCGATCTGCTGCCGGCCGAGTGAGCCGGCAACCCTCGTGGCGATATCGAGGCGGTGGCTAGGCCACCGCCTTTACTTTTTTATCGATCCAGTTGCCCAACCGCTCCAGCGCCGCGTCGAGGATCGAATCCTGCTTTGAGAAGCAGAAGCGCACGAAGGTCCTGGGTGCATCGCCGACATAGAAGGCCGAGACGGGGACGGCCGTGACGCCCGCTTCCACCGTCATGCGTTGGCAGATCTCGACATCACTGCCGCCAAGCCCGAGCGGGGCGGTGTCGGCGGTGACGAAATAGGTGCCGCCGCAGGGGACGACCTCGAAGCCAAGCCGCTCCAGCCCCGAGGCGAGCCGGTCGCGTTTCCTGGCGAGGTCTCCGGCCAGCCCGGCATAATAGCCGTCTTCCTTGGCCAGCCCGAACGCGACCGCCGACTGCAGGGCCGCCGGCGTCGTGAAGGTCGTGAACTGGTGCGCCTTGGCGATCGGATCGAGCAGGCGCGGCGTCGCCGTCACATAACCGACCTTCCAGCCGGTCAGGGAGAAGGTCTTGCCGGCGGAACCGATGCGCACGGTCCGCTCGCGCATGCCGGGCAGCGTCATCAGCGGAATATGGGCGCGGTCGTCGAAGATGATGTGCTCATAGACTTCGTCGCAGATCGCATAGGCGTCGAAGCGCACGCAGAGTTCGGCGATCCCGCTCAGCTCGTCGCGGGTGAACACCTTCGCGGCCGGGTTCATCGGGTTGTTGAGCAGCACCGCCTTGGTCTTGTCGGAGAAGGCGGCGGCGAGTTGGTCGAGGTCGAGCTTCCAGAGCGGCGGTGTGACACGCACCATCTTCGGAATCCCGCCCGCGCGCCGCACCAGCGGCACGTAGCAGTCATAGAGCGGCTCGATCATGACGACTTCGTCGCCGGGCTCGATCAGCGACGTGAATACGTCGGAGAGCGCCTCGGTCGCGCCGGAAGTGACCAGGACCTCGGTCTTCCAGTCGATGTCGAGATCGTAGAATCGCTTGTTGGCGTGGGCCACGGCCTGGCGAAGTGCCGGCACGCCCATCATCGGCGGATACTGGTTGGGCCCGGCGATCAGCGCCTCGGCCGCCATCCGCCTTACGTCCTCCGGACCGTCGACATCGGGAAAGCCCTGGCCGAGATTGATCGAGCCGTGCTCGATGGCAAGCCGCGACATCACCTCGAAGATGGTGGTCGGAAGGCCGGTATAGACGGGATTGGTCGGTTTCATAGAGAACTCCACTCGGCGCGCGGGAGATTATGGCGCGCACCCCGCCCGTGCAAGCAATCGCATGCCTTCGATACACCGGGTCGCAGGCGGTTTTTGCCATCCGGGCATCCTGGAGGTCGCCGCGTGCAATTTTTATGAGACGCGCTGAAACCTTTTGGATCTGCCGCCGTATAAGGTAGCAGAAGGACGTTTCGGACTCGATCAAGAAAATCCCGGAATTGGATACGGATGTAGATCGCATTTTGAAGATGCGATTTCCGTCAACGCTATCTCATCGCCTGAATACGGATTTTCTTGACTGTCACGATACGCGACTTCGGAAGTTCAACGTGGACCAACGGACGGGAAAATCCCGACGTTACAGGAGGAAGTCTCATGTCTCATTTTGGCAATTTCATTCGCGTCGCGGCTGTCGCTACCCTGGCCCTCGGCGGCGTCGCCACCATGGCAGCCCCCAGCTTCGCCAAGACCGTGATGGTCGGCGGCGCGGCGATGTATCCCAACAAGAACATCGTCGAAAACGCGGTCAATTCGAAGGACCACACCACGCTGGTCGCCGCCGTCAAGGCAGCCGGCCTGGTCGACACGCTGTCCGGTCCCGGTCCGTTCACCGTCTTCGCGCCCACCAACGAAGCCTTCGCCAAGCTGCCGGCCGGCACCGTCGACACGCTGCTGAAGCCCGCCAACAAGGACAAGCTGACCGCCGTCCTGACCTATCATGTCGTTCCCGGCAAGATTTCCGCCGCGGACATCATGAAGGCCGCCAAGAAGATGAATGGCATGGCCGAATACAAGACCGTGCAGGGCGAGTCGCTCAAGTTCAAGGTCGACGGCAAGAAGATCTGGGTCATGGACGCCAAGGGCGACAAGGCTCGCGTCACCATCGCAGACGTCAACCAGTCGAACGGCGTGATCCACGTCATCAACGCCGTCCTGCTTCCGTAATCGGGCCGGCGACGGTTTTGCTCGGAACCCGGCTGCCAGGCCGGGTTCCTTCTGGCCCCGGCGCGGTCGGCTTCGCGCCGCAATCAAATAAATCTGGCGGTCGTTGAAACCTTTCCGGCGCCCGCTCCGTACATTGAGGACAAGTTGGTGTTCCTGCCCCTGCCTCCTGGCACGTTCACCAACTCCCTGCGCGCCGCATCGCCTCCGCGATCTGCGCACTGGCACCGTTCCGGAGGCCGCCCCGCCCACTGGAACGGTGCCGGACCTCTCCGTCTTTTGGAGTTGATCCGGACGCGCATCGGCGCTCGCGCGACGACGTTCGCCTCCCGGCGCAACCGATCCGGGCGATCGCGTCACCCGGACATGGGCTTGGGTTTTATCGACCTCAGTAGGTGAGCATCGGCGGCAGGTTCTTCGCCTGCTCGATCCAGGTCTCGACGATCTTCTCCGAAGGCAATTGGCGCACCAGCTTCTTGGTGGCGTTGATCTCGGCCATCTTGGCCGCGAGATTGTCCGCCCGCCGGGTCTTCAACTCTTTGACCGTGTCGACGCCCGCCGCCTCGAGCAGCTCGGAATACTCCTCCGCGACGCCCTTGATGCGCATCAGGTCGGCCATGTTGGCCCATTTCAGGATCTTGTCCTCGCCGAGCCCCGACGTCGCGGCAAGCGCCCTGCGCCCCTTCGGATCCTTCGCCTGCTCAAGAAGAGCGCCGGTCGTCCGGATGCCTGCGGCAATCAGCTTTTCTGCGAAGACAGTGCCGATGCCTTCGATATCCTTGATGGGGTAAGACATTCTCGAACTCTCCTGAGCGAATCCCAAGTGCTGGAAGTCTAGGCTTGGATGTTCGCCTTTGTGTTCCGTCATGGCAAGTCGTCTCGCCACACCGGATGCGCGACAGTAGATTGCGCCGAGCGGAATGGGTTCTATAAGGTCGCGATAGCCCTTCGATCCTCGAAGCGGCGGCGCCAGAGGAATGTGTCGATGCCGATGCTGGAAGCGGACAAGATCTATCTCGGGACGAGCGACAAGCCGGAATATCTCCTGCTCGGCCTCGCCAACCGGCATGGACTGGTCACGGGCGCTACCGGCACCGGCAAGACGGTCACGCTGCAGGTAATGGCGCAGGGCTTTTCCGATGCTGGCGTGCCGGTGTTCTGCGCCGACGTGAAGGGCGACCTATCCGGCATCGCCGAGCCGGGCGAGGCAAAGGATTTTCTCACCAAGCGCGCCGAGGAGATCGGCTTCTTTGCTGAATACAAGTTCAGCGCATGCCCGACGGTCTTCTGGGACCTGTTCGGCCAGCAGGGCCACCCGATCCGCACCACGGTGAGCGAGATGGGGCCTCTGCTGCTCGCGCGGCTGATGAACCTGAACGATACCCAGGAAGGCGTGCTGACCATCGCCTTTCGCGTCGCCGACGAGGAAGGGCTGCTGCTGCTCGACCTCAAGGATCTGCGGGCCATGCTTTCCTTCATGGCCGAGAACGCCGATCGCATCCAGGCCAAATACGGCAATGTCACCAAGGCGTCGGTCGGTGCGATCCAGCGCCAGCTGCTGGTGCTCGAGAATCAGGGTGGCGACGCCTTCTTCGGCGAGCCGGCGCTCAACATCGCCGACCTGATGCGAACCACCACGGATGGCCGAGGCATGGTCAACGTGCTCGCCGCCGACAAGCTGATGAACTCGCCGCGCCTCTACGCCACCTTCCTGCTCTGGCTGCTTTCGGAACTGTTCGAAGTGCTGCCGGAAGTCGGCGATCCCGCCAAGCCGCGCCTCGTCTTCTTCTTCGACGAGGCGCATCTGCTGTTCGACGAGGCGCCCAAGGCCCTGCTCGACAAGGTCGAGCAGGTGGTCAAGCTGATCCGCTCGAAGGGTGTTGGCGTCTATTTCGTGACCCAGAACCCGCTCGACGTGCCGGACAGCGTGCTGTCGCAGCTCGGCAACCGCGTCCAGCACGCGCTGCGCGCCTACACCCCGCGCGACCAGAAGGCGGTGAAGGTCGCGGCGGACACCTTCCGGCCCAATCCCGCCTTCAAGACGATGGACGTCATCACCCAGCTCGGGGTCGGCGAGGCGCTGGTCTCGACCCTGGAACCGAAGGGCGTTCCCGGTATCGTCGCGCGCACGCTCATTCGTCCGCCATCCTCGCGCATCGGTCCGGTGACGGAGGCCGAGCGCCGCCAGATCATCGCCACCAGCCCGATCGGCATCGCTTATGACAAGACGGTGGATCGCGAGTCGGCCTATGAGATCCTGGGCCGCCAGGCCGCTGCCAATGCGTCGGCCGAAGCCGAGGCGGCGGCCCCGGCCTCGGCCAGCGGCTTCGACATTGGCGGCATTTTGGGTTCGCTGCTCGGCACCGACAAGAAGCGCGGCGAGCGCTTCACGGCGACGCAGCGCGTGGCGCGCGAGGTGACGCGCACCGTGACCAACCGCGTGGCGGGCGACGTCGCGGCGAATATCGGCAAGAGCGTTGCCGGCTCGATCGGCGGCTCTGTCGGCCGCTCCATCGTGCGCGGCGTCCTGGGCAGCATTCTGCGCCCGCGCTGACGCGCCCGGCACCAGGCAGGCACAAAAAAATCCCCGGCGCCGAAACGCCGGGGATCTTTCATTTGGGTATTGGCGTGTCGCAGGTCAGGCGGCGAGCAGGCCCTCGGCCTGGAGCGCTTCCTTGACGGCCGGACGCGCGGCGACGCGGTCGAAATACGCGTCGAGCTTGGCGCCGACATCGAACTTGAAGCCCTTGGCCCAGCGCAGCACCGTGAACAGGTAGCCATCGGCGACGCTGAACTTGTCACCCATCAGATAGGGCTTGTCACCGAGCGCCTCGGTCAGGAAGGCGAAGCGCAGCGCCAGCCGGTCCTTGAAGCTCTGCTTGGCCTCATCCTTGAGCGAGGGATTGAACAACGGGCTGAAGCCCTTGTGCAGTTCGGTCGAGATGAAGGCGAGCCAGTCCATCAGCTGATAGCGCTCGGTCGAGCCGAAGGCCGGAGCCAGACCGCTTTCGGGCGCCATGTCGGCGATCATCTGCACGATGACGGGACCTTCGGTGACGACGTGGCCATTGTCGAGTTCCAGGGCGGGCACATAGCCCTTCGGGTTGATCGCCTTGAAGTCTGCGCCGCTCTCGGTCGCCTTGGCGCGCAGGTCCACCTTTTCCATCGTGAAGGGCAGGCCGGCTTCGCGCAGGGCGATATGGGGCGACAGCGAGCAGGCGCCCGGAGCGTAGAAGAGCTTCATTCATCACATCCTAGATTGGGACCGGAACAGACGGCCGGGGAAGGGTTTGGCGTCAGTGGTTGGTTTGTAAGGTGGGCATTCTACCAATGCCTTACAATGCGGCGAATTGTGGTGGGAGGGGCGACAAGCGCTTGCCTTTTCTTTTTCGGGCCGCGAGCGTATCAGAGCCGCTGACAGCGCGTGCCTGCGCGCGCTCATTGCCCTGGAGCCCGCCCGTGTCCGATCGCCTCGCCGACGTTCTCGCCCATATCGACGCCGATATCGAAAACAGCCTTGAGCGGCTGTTCAAGCTGATCCGAATCGAGAGCATCTCGACCGACCCGGCCTATGCGGGCGCCTGCCGGGAGGCGGCGGAGATGATCGCCGCCGATTTGGCCTCGATCGGTTTCGACGCCAGCACGCGGCCGACGCCCGGCCACCCGATGGTCGTCGCCCACCAGGACGGCGCCAAGGGGCCCCGCGCGCTGTTCTACGGCCATTACGACGTGCAGCCGGTCGATCCCATCGAGCTCTGGGATACCGCCCCGTTCGAGCCGAAGATCGTCACCGCCGCCGACGGCACCAAGCAGATCGTCGCCCGCGGCAGCTCGGACGACAAGGGCCAGCTGATGACTTTCATCGAGGCGTTCCGCGCCTGGAAGGCCGTCACTGGCTCCCTGCCGATTCCGGTCTCGATCCTGCTGGAAGGCGAGGAAGAATCGGGCGGCCCCAGCCTCGTGCCGTTCATGCAGGCCAACAAGGACGAGTTCGCCGCCGATTTCGCGTTCATCTGCGACACGAACATGTGGGACCGCGAGACGCCGGCCGTGACGACCATGCTGCGTGGCCTGGTCGGCGAGGAAATCACCATCACCGCCGCCTCGCGCGACCTGCATTCGGGCATGTATGGCGGCGCCGCTCGCAACCCGATCCATGTCCTCGTCTCGATCCTCGACGGCCTGCGCGACGAGACGGGCCGCGTCACGCTGCCGGGCTTCTATGACGGTGTCGGCGAGATCCCCGACAGCATCCGCCAGCAGTGGCAGTCGCTCGGCTTCGATCCCGACCAGTTCCTCGGCGAGGTCGGCCTGTCGATCCCGGCCGGCGAGGAAGACCGCAGCGTGCTGGAGAAGATCTGGGCGCGGCCGACCTGCGAGGTCAACGGCATTTCCGGCGGCTATACCGGCAAGGGCTTCAAGACGGTGATCCCGTCGCAGGCCTTCGCCAAGGTGTCGTTCCGCCTGGTCGACCAGCAGGATCCCGAAAAGATCCGCGCCGCCTTCCGCGCCTATGTCGAGTCGAAGCTGCCGGCCGATTGCACGGTCGAGTTCACCCGGCATGGCGGCTCGCCCGGCATCCGGCTCTCGGCCGAGAACCCGGCGCTGGTGAAGACGCGCGCCGCGCTGACGAACGAATGGGGCCATGATTGCGTCGTGGTCGGTTCGGGCGGCTCGATCCCGGTCGCGGGCGACTTCAAGACCGTGCTCGGCCTCGATGCGCTGATGGTCGGCTTCGCACAGGAGAACGACCGCATCCACTCGCCGAACGAGAAATACGACCTCACCAGCTTCCATGGTGGCATCCGTTCCTGGGCGCGGATCCTGGCGGCGCTGTCCGAGGAGGGCGCGCAGTGAAGATCTGCGTCTTCTGTGGTTCAAGCTCCGGTTTCCGGCCCGATTATCGCGACGCGGCGGTGGCGCTTGGACGCGCCATAGCCGATCGCGGCGCCTCGCTCGTCTATGGCGGTTCGAAGGTCGGCCTGATGGGCGCGGTGGCCGATGCGGCGCTGGCGGCGGGCGGCGAGGTGATCGGCGTCATTCCCGAGGCGCTGCGCGACAAGGAAATCGCCCACCCGCATCTGACCAGGCTGCATGTCGTAGGCTCGATGCATGAGCGCAAGCAGATGATGGCGGATCTGTCGACCGGCTTCGTGGCGCTGCCGGGCGGGCTCGGGACGCTGGAGGAGCTGTTCGAGATCTGGACCTGGGCCCAGCTCGGCTATCACAGGAAGCCGGTCGGCCTGCTGGATGTCGCGAACTTCTACGAGAAGCTCGACGCCTTCCTCGATCACACCGTCGAGGCCGGCTTTGTGCGCGCCGAGCATCGCGACATGCTGATCGTCGACGACAATCCCGTCACGCTGCTCGATCGCTACGAGAACTACCAGCCGGTGGCGCTCGCCAAGTGGATCGGCCCGACCGAGCGGTAGGCGCCGGTTCAGGACAGAAGCCGGGCGCGCCGTTCGGTCAGATAGGATCGAACGGCGGCGTCGGTCGCGAGCGCGATGGCACGGTCATAGGCCTCGATCGCGCCGCCGCGCGCATTCGCCCGGGCCAGCAGGTCGGCGCGAACTGCCCAGAAGGGCTGGTAGGCTTCAGCCCTGCCTCTGTCGAGTTCTGCCAGGCATCGCAGCCCGGCCGCGACGCCATGCGCCTCCGCGACCGCCGCGGCCCGGCCAACGGCAACGCCCAGTCGCGGCGATGCGCGATAGAGTCGGTCATAGAGGGATGCGATGGTGGAGCGATCCGGCTGGCCCGTCAGTCTGCGGCCGGCATGGGCGGACTGGATCGCCGCTTCCAGCTGGTATCGCCCCGGCCGTCCGAGCGCTCCGGCGCGTGCCAGCGTTGCCTCTGCCTCGGCCAGCCTGGCGCGCGACCAGAGTGACGTATCCTGCTGCGAAAGGGGCACATAGGCGCCATCCAGGCCGCGTCGAGCCGGCGAGCGCGCCTCCAGATGCAGCATCAGGGCGAGCAGGCCCAGCGCCTCCGGCTCCTGCGGCATCAACTCGACCAGGGTCCGGCCCAGCCAGATCGCCTCGGCCGCGAGGTCATGCCGCTGGCTGTCATCCGCCGGGCTGTCCCAGCCATGGCCATAGGCGGCATAGATGGCGTCGAGCACGGGATCCAGCCGGCCGGCGAGTTCGCGCCGGTCCGGCAATTCGAAGCCGATGCCGGCGTCGCGGATCTTCAGCTTGGCGCGCGTCAGCCGGCGCCCCATCGCATCGGGCGACACGACGAAGGCGGCGGCGATGCGCGCCGCGTTGAGCCCGAGCACGCTCTGTAGCATGAGCGCGGCGTGGATGGCGGGATCGATTGCCGGATGGGCGCAGACGAAAAGCAGCTTCAGCCGCTCGTCGGGAAAGTTCGGCGCCGCCACATCGATCTCGCCGGCGATGTCGGTCAGCAGCGCGAGCGAGCGCGCGAGCGCTTCATCGGTCGTTGCGCGTCGCGCGCGGTCGATCCACCGGCGCCGCGCAACGGCAAGCAGCCATGCCTCGGGACGATCCGGGATACCCCGATCCGGCCATTGCTCCAGGGCGGCGAGGATCGCATCGGCAAGCGCGTCCTCGGCCGCGCCGATATCGCGCCCTCGCGCGGAGAGGATGGCGACGAGCCGGCCGTAGCTCTCGCGAACCGCCTGCTCGACGCGACCTCCCGTCATGGATACGCCCCCCGACGCGAGCGGCTCGTTACATCGTGGTCAGCGTCGGACGGATCTCCACGCCGCCATAAGGCGCGCAGGGCGCCTTGGCGGCCCAGGCGAGCGCCGCGTCCAGATCGTCGACTTCGATGATGAAGAATCCGCCCAACTGCTCCTTGGCATCGGCAAACGGCCCGTCCTGGACCTGGTGCTGCCCGTCGCGGATGCGCAGGGACGTTGCCGTCTCCGGGCCGAGCAGGCCCTCGCCGCCGCGAACGATGCCGGAAGCGCTGATATCCTCGACATAGGCCTTCCACGCACCCCAATAGGCGACGGTCTCGGGGTCGTGTTCGCGGGTCATGAACTGCTGGCTGTTTTCGTAGAAGAGCAGGGCGTATTGCATGGAAATCTCTGTGCGGTTCGAGAGGCGGGACCATTCCCGGCCTTCACGACCATGTCGCGGCCCGACCCGCCATTCGGACAGGGCCGGGAAAATAAACTTCCGCGATCTCGCAGGGCGACACCGGTCCCGTCAAGGGAAAGGCCCTCAGGGCTTGGGCGCGTCGGGCGCTGCCACCGGCGGCACCTGCTTCAGATATTCGCCGATCGCCTGGCGGTCCTCCGCCGTCAGCTTCGCCATGTTGCGCACGACCTCGGCCATCGTGCCGCCGAGGGAATCGAAGTCCGGCGTGAAGCCCGTGTCGAGCGCGTTGGCGATGTCCTCGGCGCTCCAGTCGGCGAGACCGCCCGGCCCGGAGGTGATGTCGGGAACGCTGCCCTTGCCGGACGGGTTGGGCGCGCCGCCAAGCGCGCGGTCCATCTCCAGCCCGCCCAGCGCCGTGCGCGGCGTATGGCACTCGTTGCAGTGGCCCGCCCCCTCGACCAGATAGGCCCCGTGGTTGACCGCCGCGCTCTTGGCCGGGTCGGGCGTGAAAGTCTTGCCGTCGAGATAGAGCAGCTTCCACAATCCGATCGCCCGGCGGATCGAGAACGGGAAGGGCAGCTCGTGCGGCTGGTTGGCGGTCGTCTCGGACGGCAGCGTGTCGAGATAGGCCTTGAGATCCAGGAGATCCGGCACCGTCATCCGCTGATAGGAGGTGTAAGGGAAGGCCGGGTAAAGGTGCGACCCATCCGGCGCCATGCCGCGCTTCATGGCGTTGACGAAGTCGAGTGCGCTCCAGTCGCCGATGCCATGCGTCTTGTCCGGCGAGATGTTGGGCGCGTGGAAGGTGCCGAAGGGGGAGGCGATCGCCACGCCGCCGGAGAGCTTCAGCAGGTCGTCGCCGCTCGCGCCGGGCGCGGCGTGGCAGGAGGCGCAACCGCCGGCCCAGAACAGCCTTTCCCCCTTGGCCGCGTCGCCCGGCTTGTCGGGCAGAACGGCGGCGTCGAGCGGCTGCGGCGCGGTCAGCAGCCAGAAGGCCGCCGCAGCCAGGGCAGCGGCGGCGACGACGGCAAGGCTCGCGGTACGGATCCGCACGGTCAGGATTTCTTGATGCGGAACTTCTCGTGGCAGCTCTGGCAGCTGGCGCCGACGTCCCCGGCCGATGCCTTGATGGCGTCGAGACCGCCTGATGCCGCAGCGGCGCCCGCGGTGGCGGCGGCGCCCAACTTGGCGGCGAGAGCTTCAAATCCTGCCTTGTCCTGCCAGATGGCGGGCGAGGCCGTGGTCTTGCCCTGGTCCGAGCCTTCCGGGAACAGGGTCGGGAACGTCTTCATGTCGGCGGCGATCTTCTCGAACGCCGCCTGGGCGGCCGCCGCGTCGTAGGGGGTCTTGCCCTGCACCATCTGGAAGATCGTCTTGGCGGCGCCGGCATTGTCCTTCATCAGCGCCTGGCGCTGGGCGATGACGTCGTCGGCGCCATGGGCGAGGCCCGCGGCTCCCAGCGTCAGGGCCAGTCCGGCCAGTATGATCTTGAATCGCATCGACAATCCTCCGTTGTGGTGTTCGGAATCGTTCCAACTGTCGCGGCGAACCATGACAGCGGCAAGTCGGAAGGCGGCGTGGTCACGCAAATATGATCGCCTTTCCCGCCCCGCCGCGCCTTCGGGGATGCGGTCCGGCGCGGCGATCGGAAACCGCATACCTTTGATTGTGCATCCGAACGGAGACGAGTTGCCGGACGACCCGGCGCTGCCTATGTTGCGTTCGGAACCTTCCCGCCGGGGCGCCGTTTTCCAACGAGCCCCAAACCCACCGACATGGTCGATAGGAGTCTCCCATGGCTTTCGAACTTCCGCCGCTGCCTTATGACTACGAGGCGCTCGGTCCCTTCATGTCGAAGGAAACTCTCGAGTACCATCACGACAAGCATCACCAGGCTTATGTGACCAACGGCAACAATCTGCTGAAGGACTCGGGCCTCGAGGGCAAGAGCCTGGAAGAGATCGTCAAGGAGAGCTACGGCAAGAACGCCGGTCTCTTCAACAATGCCGGCCAGCACTACAACCATCTTCATTTCTGGAACTGGATGAAGAAGGACGGCGGCGGCAAGAAGCTGCCGGGCAAGCTGCAGGCGGCGTTCGATTCCGACCTCGGCGGTTACGACAAGTTCCGTGCCGATTTCATCGCCGCCGGCACGACGCAGTTCGGCTCCGGCTGGGCCTGGGTTGAAGTCAAGGATGGCAAGCTCGCCATCTCCAAGACCCCGAACGGCGAGAATCCGCTGATCCATGGCGCGAAGCCGATCCTCGGTGTCGACGTCTGGGAGCACTCCTATTACATCGACTACCGCAACGCCCGCCCGAAGTATCTCGAGGCGTTCGTCGACAGCCTGATCAACTGGGACTACGTCCTGGAGCAGTACGAAAAAGCCGTCTGATCCCACGGATCGACGTCGAATACGGAAACCCCGGCCTTGCGCCGGGGTTTTTCGTTTTTGGGGCCGGGAAAGCAGGACCCTCACCCCAGCCCTTTCCCGCGAGCGGGCGAGGGTTTTTCGGACGGCGGCCTTCATTGCTTGGGGGTCAACAAGCGCCGATGAACTCCCTTGCCCGCTCGCGGGAAAGGGCTGGGGTGAGGGGCTTGTTATCAGAACCGCGCCGGCAATCCCTGGGCGCAGCGGGTGAAATTCATCAGGCGCGGCCATTCCGTCTGGGTGTTGTAGAGCCAGCGCTTGCATTCCTGCTGGGTGCGGAAGCAGCCGACGCCCCATGCCGGCTCCAGGCCGCGATCCCAGACATCCGGCTTCGAGCCGGAGAAGCGCGAGAACCAGACTTTTCGCGGCCCGAGCGAAGCGGCCAGGCCCTTGCAGTCGCCCTGCGAAACATTCTGTCCGTAGCTGAGGCCGAAAAACACCTGCGCGCTCGCCGGCACGGGCGCGGCCGTCGCGCCCGCCAGCGCCGATGCAGCCAGTATCGTGGCAGCCAATCTGTTCATCGCCATGCCCTCGATTGTCCTTTCGTCAAAGGTGCGGCAGCGCCCGGTGAAGTCAAGCGCCGCCGCCGGTCCTGGAAAGGATCAGCCGTTGCCGATGATCTTGCTGGCAACCACCTTGATGGCGAAGGCGGTTGAGAACGCGGTCTCCTTCAGCCGGTCGAACCGGCCGGAAGCGCCGCCATGGCCGGCATCCATATTGGTCTTGAGCAGCAGCAGATCCTCGCCCGACTTGGTCTCGCGCAGCCTCGCGACCCATTTTGCCGGTTCCCAATAGGTGACGCGCGGGTCGGTCAGCCCGCCGATCGCCAGGATCGGCGGATAGGCGTGTTCGCCGACATTGTCATAGGGCGAATAGGCGGCGATCACGGCGAAATCCTCGGCGCTCTCGATCGGGTTGCCCCATTCGGGCCATTCCGGCGGGGTGAGCGGCAGGGTGTCGTCCAGCATGGTGTTGAGCACGTCGACGAACGGCACCTCGGCGATGATGCCGCCGAACAGGTCCGGCTGCATGTTGACGACGGCGCCCATCAGCATGCCACCGGCTGAGCCACCCCAGGCGACGATCTTGCCGCGCGCGGTAAAGCCCTGTTGCGCCAGATATTCGCCGGCTGTGATGAAATCGGTGAACGTGTTCATCTTCTTCTCGCGCCGGCCATCCGCATACCAGCGGAAGCCCTTGTCCTTGCCGCCGCGGATATGGGCGATGGCGTAGACGAAGCCGCGATCGACCAGCGACAGCCGCGAGATGCTGAACGAGGCCGGAATGGTGATGCCGTAGGCGCCATAGCCATAGAGCAGGCAGGGCGCGCTGCCGTCGAGCTTGGTGTCCTTGTGGTAGAGCAGCGATACCGGCACGGTCTCGCCGTCCGCTGCCTTGGCGAAGACGCGGCGCGTGACATAGTCGGCCGGGTTGTGGCCGGAGGGGATCTCCTCCTCCTTGCGCAGCGTCCGCTCGCGCGTCGCCATGTCGTAGTCATAGACGCGAGACGGCGTCGTCATCGACGAATAGGTGAAGCGCAGGATCGAGGTATCGAACTCGTAGCCGTCGCCCATGCCGAGCGAATAGGCCTCTTCGTCGAAGGCGATCGCGTGCTCCTCGCCGCTGGCGAGCTCGCGGACCACGATGCGCGGCAGGCCGCCGGCCCGCTCCAGCCGCACCATGTAATCCCGGTAGACGGTCATGCCGAGGATCAGCGTGCCAGGACGGTGCGGCACGAGGTCGACCCAGTTGTCGCGGCCGGGCGAGGCGACCGGCGCGGTGACGATCTTGAAGTCCTCGGCGCCGCCGGCATTGGTCTGGATGTAGAGCGTGTCGCCATTGTGATCGACGGAGTATTCCTCCGCCGTGACCCGCTCGGCGATCAGGCGGTGCGCGCCGGTCGGATCCTCCGCGTCGAGCAGGTGGACCTCCGAGGTCTCGTGATCATGGCTGTCGATCAGGATGTAGCGCGACGACTGGGTCTGGCCGACGCCGAGGAAGAAGCCCGGATCCTTTTCCTCGAAGACCAGTACATCCTCGGACTGCGGCGTGCCGACGACATGGCGATAGATGCGGCAGGGACGGTGGTTGTCGTCCAGCACCGTGTAGAACAGCGTGTTGCTGTCCGCCGCCCACACGCCGCCGCCCGTCGTCGCCTCGATGGCGTCGGACAGATCCGCGCCACTCTCGATGTCGCGCACATGCAGCGTGTAATATTCCGAGCCCTTGTCGTCATAGGCGAAGGCCAGGCGCTTGTGGTCGGGGCTGTGATCGGCGCTGCCGAGGCGGAAGTAGGCGCGGCCCGAAGCCATCTCATTGCCATCGAGCAGGATCGTTTCCGGTCCGCTGCCGTCCCGCGCCGTTCGCACCACCAGCGGCTGTTCGGCTCCCTCGGTGAAGCGCATCGCATAGGCGAAGTCGCCATCGGGCGAGGGAACGGAGGAATCGTCTTCCTTGATCCGGGCGCGCATCTCGGCGAACAGCGTCGCCTGCAGGTCCTCTGTGTCGGCCATGGCGGTCGAGGTGTAGGCGTTTTCCTGCTCGAGATAGGCGCGGATCTCGGGCGCGAGCACGCTCGGGTCGCGCATCACCTCCTGCCAGTTGTCGGCACGGAGCCAGGCATAGTCGTCGGTCAGGGTGACGCCGTGAACGGTCGATGTCACAGGCTTCTTGGCGGCGAGCGGCGGGTTCACGAGGGGCGGTGCTCCGGGAAGGGTGGCGGACAAGACTCGGCCTGGCATTGGGCCCTGGAATTCCTCGATGCGGCCTTGCGGCCGTATCGGCATATTGGACATTGACTATGGCATGAACGCGCGGTCCTTGGTGAGGAGCCCGCCTTGGCGGGCTCCTCGACCCACAGGAAGCTTGGCCGCGCCTATTCCTGGATGTCGTCCGGCTGCAGCTTCAGCGCTGTGCCGTTGGTGCAGTAGCGCAGACCGGTCGGGTTGGGGCCATCGGGAAACAGGTGGCCGAGATGCGACTCGCAGCGGGCGCAGACGATCTCGGTGCGCACCATGCCATGCGAGCGATCCGTGACCTCGCCCACCGCCGCGTCATCGACGGCAGCGAAGAAGCTCGGCCAGCCGCTGCCGGATTCATACTTGGTCTCGGAGCGGAAGAGCGGCGCGCCGCAGGCGACGCATGTGTAGAGGCCGGCCCGCTTCTCATGCAGGTAAGGTCCCGTGCCGGGCCGCTCGGTCGCCTGCTGGCGGGTGACCGCATATTGCTCGGGCGACAGCTCGGCCCGCCACTCGGCATCCGTCTTCTCGATCTTCTGGATGGTGGCGTCGGGGCGATCGGCGGTGGACATGCACGCTCCTTTCGATCTGCGGTCAGGCTGGCCGGCAGATGGCAATCGGGTGAAACACAGGCTGGGTCCTCTAGATAGGCGATCAGCGGAAATTCACAATCGGTTCCGTTCACGTTGTCGCGGCTGTCGCTTTACGGTCCGACTTGCCTTGGGTTGGGCGGCTCATCGTGATTAGTCTATGGCCATCCATCGAATCACACGCCACCGGATGGGGATGTCCTGAGCAGAAGGAGCCGATTACATGCTGCGTACCGCTAGTCTTGCTCTATTTCTGTTCGCCTTTTGGTTGCTTTTGTCGGGGCACTACACGCCTTGGCTGGTCGGTGCCGGACTCGTCATCTCGATCTTGCTGGCCCTGGCCGGGCGGCGGCTCGGTGTTGCCGACGACGAGGGCCATCCGATCGGCCGGCTGCTGGCCGGATTTGTGTATTGGCCCTGGCTGGCGCGTGAAATCGTCAAGTCGTCCCTCTCCGTGACCCGGATCATCCTCGACCCCAAGCTGCCGATCTCGCCACAGCTTTTCCACACCAGGGTGTCGGCCCGCACGGCGGTCGGCGTTGCGACCTATGCCAATTCCATCACGCTCACCCCAGGCACGATCACGGTCGGGGTCGACCGCGAGCAGGGGACGTTCCTCGTCCACGCCCTGACCAAGGCCAGCGCCGAGGATGTGGAGGCGGGCGATATGGACCGACGCGTCCGACGGTTCGAGGGGAGGGCGGCATGATCGCTGCGGCGCTTCTGGCCGTGCTTGTCGCCATGGCGCTGGTCGTGGTGCGCGCGCTTCGCGGGCCCACCACTTTCGACCGGCTTCTGGCGGCCAATTCGATCGGCAACGGCGCGATCCTGGTTCTGGCGCTGTTCGGCTTCCTGACCGGCCGGCCGGAGTTCCTCGATCTCGGCCTGACCTACGCCTTGCTCAACTATGTCGGCATCTTCGCCGTGCTCAAATTCTTCCGGCATGGCTCGCTCGGCGCCGAGGCGGAGGCCGACGGAACGTGATGGACCTCGCACGCGACATCCTCGCCGGCCTGTTCCTGTCCGCGGGCGCCTTTTTCCTGATCGCCGGCGCGATCGGCATGAACCGGATGCCGGATCTCTTCACGCGCATGCATGCGGCGTCCGTCGGCGACACGCTGGGGGTGAGCCTGATGCTGATCGGCATGGTATTTCTTGCCGGCTTCACGCTGGTGACCCTGAAGCTCGTCTTCCTGCTGGCCTTCCTCCTGTTCATGGGGCCGGTCGCCTCGCACGCCTTGGCGGCCGCCGCGCTGCAGGCCGGCGTCAAGCCGATGCTCGCCGCCGATGGCACGAAGAAATCCGCCGCCAAGCGCAGGAAGTCGGCAGCGAAGGGGCGAAAGCCATGATCGAGACGACCGTCACCATCCTTCTCCTGTTGATGCTGGGCGCCGTCACGATCGGCATCGTGCGTGTGCGCGGACTGTTCGCCGCCGTCGTGCTGCTCGGCGTCTACAGTTTCCTGATGGCCACGCTGTTCGTGGTGCTCGACGCCGTCGACGTCGCCATGACCGAAGCGGCGGTCGGCGCCGGCGTTTCGACGGTGTTCTTCCTGGGCGCGCTGTCGCTGACCGATACCGTCGAGGCCCCCGGCAAGCGCCGCCAGATCATGCCGCTCTTCGTTGCGGTGGTGACGGCCGGCGCGCTGCTCTGGGGCTTGAGCGACCTGCCTGAGTTCGGCTCGCCCGACCAGCCGATCCATCGCCAGGGCGCGGATTATCTCGTCCGCTCGATGCCGGAAACCGGCATCGCCAATGTGGTCAGCGCGGTGCTCGCCAGCTATCGCGGCTTTGATACGCTGGGCGAAACAACCGTGGTCTTCACCGCCGGCATGGGCATCCTGGCACTGTTGCGGCGCCGGCGCGGCGAGGGGAAAAGCTGATGCGGCTCGATGTCGTCCTCCGCGTCGCGACCAAGTTCATGCTGGCGCCGCTTCTGCTGTTCGCGCTCTATGTCCAGTTCCATGGCGATTACGGTCCGGGCGGCGGCTTCCAGGCCGGCGTCATCGCGGCGGCGGCGATCATCCTCTATGGGCTGATCAACGGGCTGGGCCCCGTGCAGAGGATCGTGCCTGTCGGGCTGCTGGAGGTGCTGATCCCCGGCGGCGTGCTGATCTATGTCGGGGTCGGGGTCGCGAGCATGCTGCTGGGCGACAATTTCCTCGACTACAACCATCTCGCCCATGACCGGATTCATGGCCAGGAGTGGGGCGTGTTCCTCGTCGAGGTCGGTGTCTTCCTGACCGTGTTCTCGACGATGATCGCGATCTACTACGCCTTTGCCGGCCGGAGGCGTTCGTGATCGTGCATTTCAGCCAGATCGCCACGATCCTCCTGATGGTCGCCGGGCTCTATGTCGTTATCGCGCGCGGCAACATGGTCAAGAAGCTGATCGGCCTGTCGCTGTTCCAGACCTCGGTTTACCTGCTCTACATCCTGCCCGGAAAGGTTCTGGGCGGGACGCCGCCGATCCTCGATCCCGCCCGCGCCGTCTATGCCAATCCGCTGCCGCATGTGCTGATCCTGACGGCGATCGTCGTCGGCATCGCAACGCTGGCGCTCGGCCTGACACTGGTGGTGCGGATCAAGGAAGCCTACGGCACGATCGAAGAGGATGAGATCCTCGCCAAGGAAGGCCCCAAAGAAAATCTGAAGGATCGCGTGAGAAACCGCAGCAAGTCCGGCCGGGGCGGAACCGCCGCATGATCGCCACGCATCTGCCGGTCCTTCTGATCCTCGCGCCGCTGCTGGGCGCGATCCTCGCGGCGCTGTCGCGCAATGGTGTCGCCGCCTGGCTGATCGGCCTCGTCGCCTCGGCGCTGACGGCGGCCGTCGCCTTCGCGTTGCTGTGGCGCGTGCAGGCGGAGGGGGTGATTTCCTACCGCATCGGCGGCTGGGCGCCGGAGCTCGGCATCGAATACCGCGTCGATGCCGTCAACGCCTTCATCGTCGTGCTGGTCGGCATTGTCGCCGTGCTGACGATGATCTTCGCCCGCCGCAGCGTTCTGGCCGAGATCATCCCGGAGCGGGTCGCGTCGTTCTACACCATGATGCTGCTCTGCATCGCCGGCTTGCTCGGCATCGCCGTGACCGGCGACGCCTTCAACGCCTTCGTCTTCCTCGAGATCTCGTCGCTCTCGACCTATACCCTGATTGCGCTCGGCCGCGACCGCCGGGCGCTGGTCGCCGCCTACCAGTATCTGATCGTCGGCACGATCGGCGCGACGTTCTATGTCATCGGCGTCGGCCTGATCTATCTGGTGACTGGAACGCTCAATCTCGGCCTGATCGTCGAGCGTCTCGCCAGCCTGCAGAGCTCCCGGGGGCTGATCGTCGCCGAGGCGTTCATCGTCATCGGCATCGGGTTGAAGCTGGCGCTGTTTCCGCTGCATGCCTGGCTGCCCAACGCCTATGCCTATGCGCCGTCGAGCGCCGCGGTGCTGCTGGCCTCGACCGCGACCAAGGTGGCGATCTATCTGCTGGCGCGCTTCCTGTTCACGGTGTTCGGCGGCCATATCGATGTCGGCTCGATCGCGTTTGGTTCGCTGCTGATCGGGCTGTCGCTGGCGGCGATGTTCCTCGCCTCGGCCGCCGCCGTCGTCCAGAACGATATCAAGCGGCTCCTTGCCTTCTCGTCGGTCGGCCAGATCGGCTACATCACGCTGGGGCTGGCGCTGGCCAATCCGACCGGAATTACCGGCGGTCTGCTGCATCTCTTCAACCACGCTCTGATGAAGGGCGCCGCCTTCATGGCCATGGGTGCGATCGTGCTGCGCACCGGCACCGCCAAGCTCGACGAACTCGCCGGCATCGGCCGCGTCATGCCCTGGACCGCCGCGGCGCTCACGATCGCCGGCCTCGGTCTGATCGGTGTGCCGGGAACCAGCGGATTCGTCTCGAAATACTATCTCATCCTTGGCGCGCTGGAGGCGGGCCATGGCTGGCTGGCGATTCTGATCGTCGCGAGTTCCTTCATCGCCGTGCTCTATGTCGGGCGCATCGTCGAGGTTGTCTGGTTCCGCGAGCCGGCGGCTGCCGCGCGCGAGGCCAGCGAGGCGCCGCTTGAAATGCTGCTGCCCATGTGGGGGCTTGCCGGCGTCACGATCTGGTTCGGCGTCCATGCCGAATGGCCCGCCGGCCTTGCGAGCGCAGCGGCTGACACCTTGCTCCGGATGGTGCCATGAACTTCCTGAGCGATCCGACCCTGCTTGCCCTGGCGCTGGCCCTGCCGGCGGGGGCCACGCTGGCCATCGCCATGCTTGGCCGCTGGCCGAACCTGCGCGAAGCGGCGACGCTGCTGGCTGCCCTGCTGCTGTTCGGCGTGGTGATGACGCTGCTGGCGCATGTGCTGGCCGGTGCGCGGCCCGAACTGCATCTGGCCTCGGTGGCGCCCGGCCTGACGCTGGCGCTGAAGATCGACCCGCTCGGCATGCTGTTCGCGGCCGTCGCGGCGACGCTCTGGATCGTCAACTCGCTGTATTCGATCGGCTACATGCGGGGCAATGACGAGCCGCGCCAGACGATGTTCTATGCCTGCTTCGCCATCGCGATCTCCGCCACCATGGGACTCGCCTTTTCCGGCAACCTGTTCACGCTGTTCGTCTTCTACGAGGTTCTCTCGCTCTCGACCTATCCGTTGGTCTCGCACAAGCAGAGCCCGGCGGCGATGCGGGCCGGGCGGGTCTATCTGCTGACGCTGATCGGCGCCTCGATGGTGCTGCTGTTGCCGGCGATCGTCTGGACTGGCCTCGTCGCCGGCACGCTCGATTTCCGCACTGGCGGCATTCTTGCCGGCAAGCTCGGCGACAATGCGCTGGCGCTGCTCTTCGCCCTGTTCGTGTTCGGAACGGCCAAGGCCGCCGTCATGCCGCTGCACCGCTGGCTGCCGGCCGCCATGGTCGCGCCAACGCCGGTCTCCGCACTTCTGCATGCGGTCGCCGTGGTCAAGGCCGGCGTCTTCACCATTCTCAAGGTCAGCGTGTCGGTGTTCGGCATCGAGACCTTGCAAACGAGCGGCGCCAGCCAATGGCTGGTCTATGTTGCGGGCTTCACGATCGTGGCCGCCTCGATCATCGCGCTCCGCGCCGACGATCTGAAGCGCCGGCTCGCCTATTCGACCATCGGCCAGCTCTCCTACATCGTGCTGGCGGCAGCGCTCGCATCCCCCGTCGCCGTCATCGGGGCGGGCCTGCATATCGCCGCCCATGCCGTTTCGAAGATCACGCTCTTCTTCGCCGCCGGCTCGGCATACACGGCCGAGCATGTGACCCGGGTCAGCCAGATGGACGGAATCGGCCGCCGCATGCCCTGGACGATGGGCGCCTTCGCGATCGGTGCGCTCTCCATGATCGGCCTGCCGCCAACCGCCGGCTTTCTCGGAAAATGGTTCATTCTCGACGCGGCGACTGGCGCGACGGACTGGTTCGCGGTCGGTGTCATTCTCGTCTCGACCGTGCTGAACGCCGCCTATTTCCTCCCGATCCTGACGCGTGCCTTCCTGCGCCCGGCCAATGGGCCGCGGCAGGAAGCGCCGCTGGCGATGGTGATCGCGCTGACGGTGACGGCAGCCGGCACGATCGGGCTCTTCCTTTTCCCGGGCGTGCCGTTCCGCCTCGCTTCGATGATCATGGGAGGGTGAGATGAACGATTTCAGCAAGACCCTCACCCAACCCTCTCCCGCAAGCGGGCGAGGGCTTTTACGCCGGCGCGCCTCCGGCGCAGCTCCATCGATCCCGCATACGCCGTCGCGCTCCCTCTCCCGCGCGCGGGAGAGGGGTGGGGTGGGGGCTGAGGTGAGGGGCTTTCTCCAAATTCGTGCCGGGAGGCAGTCATGACCGCTACCCGCCGCAAGATCCTGCTCGCCCTGGTCGCCCTCCTGGCCTTGCTGGTCGTGGCCGACAGCTTCGTTACCCATCACGCCAGCTTCGGCATCGATGGCACGCCGGGCTTCGCCGCCTGGTTTGGCCTCCTCAGCGCCGCCGGGGCGGTCGTCATCGCCTATGGCTGGGGGCGCCTGATGCGGCGTCCCGGGGAGCGGGTCGATGACTGAGACCTTCGGGCCGCTTTCGCCCGCCCTCATCCTGATCGTCGCCGGCCTGCTCCTGCCGCTTCTGAAGGGAGGGCTGCGCAACGGACTCTTCCTGGCCGCGCCCGTCGCCGCGCTTGCGCTCGTCTGGGCACTGCCGCTCGGGCCCGGCCTGGCAATCGACTGGCTCGGCATGCAGCTCGTCCCGCTGGCGCCCGACCGGATGGCCCGCATTTTCGGCACGGCCTTCGGCATCGCCGCGGTGGCGGGAGCGCTCTACGGCATAAGCCAGTCGAGCGGCCTGGAGAAGGCGACTGCGCTCATCTATGCCGGCGCTGCCCAGGGCATCGCTTTCGCCGGCGATCTCGTCACGCTGTTCGTGTTCTGGGAGATCCTGGCGATCGGCTCGACGCTGGTGATCTGGTCGAACGGAAATGCGCGCGCGGGCCTGCGCTATGCGCTGATCCACGTGCTGGGTGGCGTGCTGCTGCTGGCCGGCATCTCGGCCGAGATCGCCGGAGCCGGCGGCGTCGCGATGCACCCGATGCGCGCCGACAGCATAGGGCGCTGGCTGATGCTCTCCGGCATTCTTCTCAATGCCGGCGCGTTTCCGCTTTCGGCCTGGGTGGCGGACGCCTATCCGAAGGCGTCGTGGTCCGGCGCGGTGTTCCTGTCGGCCTTCACCACCAAGGCGGCCGTGCTGGTATTGATCCGTCTGTTTCCAGGCGAGCCGGCGCTGCTGTGGATCGGTCTCGCCATGGCCGTCTATGGGCTGATCTATGCGCTGCTCGAGAACGACATCCGCAAGTTGCTCTCCTATTCGATCGTCGGCCAGGTCGGCTTCATGGTCGTTGCGGTCGGCGTCGGAACGCCGCTGGCGCTGGCCGCCGCCGCGCTGCATGCGCTGGCGCATATCCTCTACAAGTCGCTTCTGATGATGGCGGCGGGATCGATCCTGCGTGCGACCGGGGAGACCCGGTTGAGCGCGCTGGGCGGCCTGGCGCGGTCAATGCCGTTCACGGCGGTGGCGATGCTGATCGGTGGGCTTTCCCTGGCCGCCTTGCCGCTGACGGCCGGTTTTGTCAGCAAGTCGGCGATCCTGGCGGCGCTGGCGGAAGATCAGGCGCGTTTTTACTGGTTCGCGCTGTCGGCCGTCTCGGCCGGTTCCTTCCTGTATATCGGGCTGAAGCTGCCCTGGTTTGCGCTGTTCGGGGCGCCGCGTGCGACGGTGGCGGTGGAACCCGCCACCTCGATGAAGGCGGCGATGGGACTGCTCTGCGTCCTCATCCTGGGCCTGGGTTGCTTTCCGGGCTGGCTGATGGAACTGGCGCCGGAGATTGCTGGCGTGCCGATCCTGACGATCGATCACATCCTGTTCCAGATCCTGATGTTAATCGCGGCAAGTTGCATATTTGTCGGCGCTTGGCCGTTACTTCAGCCAAAAGCCGGATTTACGCTGGACGTGGACTGGCTCTGGCGAGAACTGCCACGTCTGGTAGTGCCGCGCTGGCGTAGCAACTTGGATAAGCTTCGCCTGTCTCTATCGGCTGTCGGGGAAGGCCTGAGCCAAGGTTGGTCTGCGTTTCGGGAGGAGACACTGCGTCGCCTCAGCTTGGCCGGCAACTGGCCGACGGGCCAGATTGCCTTCTGGGCGACTGCGCTTTTGGCGATTTATGTATTGATCGCGGCATTGTGAGTGGGGTTTCCCCTCCGCCCGTGTGATCACCTGAAGATTGGCCGAGACGAATCGCCGCGACCACAAAGATGTGCCATCGCCTATCAATGCACCGACTTAGTGCTTGTCTTCGCGGAAGCGCACTTATATAGGTGCCACGAAGTAACGAATTTCGCGCTCCGATGACCACTGCCGCCGCTTGGATAAGTGCGGCTCGGCGCCATCGAAGCCGCAAGCTCTCAATTTACTCGCTACAGAATTGCGACGACACAACCGAAGTTAGGGTAGACCATGATTGAAAAAACGGCAGGAAGCGACCTTATAGATCTGACCGCCGATATCGTCTCCGCTTACGTCAGCAACAATTCGGTTTCGGCCCATGACCTCCCCGGGCTGATCACCGAAGTCTATCAGGCCCTGAACCGCACCCATGGCGGAGTTGTCGAGCCCGAGCCCGAGCCGCTGAAGCCCGCCGTGAACCCGAAGAAGTCGGTTTTCCCGGACTTTATCGTCTGCCTGGAAGACGGCAAGAAGTTCAAGTCGCTGAAGCGCCACCTGCGCACGCATTACGACCTGTCGCCGGAAGAATATCGTGAGAAGTGGGGCCTGCCGGCCGACTATCCGATGGTCGCTCCGAGCTATGCCGCGGCCCGTTCCGAACTGGCCAAGAAGATGGGCCTCGGTCAGCAGCGCAAGCGCGTCCGTTAGTCCTTCCTTCTAAGGATCTCAAAAGGCCCGGCATCCGCCGGGCCTTTTTTGTTGCCGGAATCGCTCAGGGTCTCAGCCGCTGCCGCTCGCCTTCATAAGCCTGGTGCAGCGCGATGTGGCGGTTGAGGTCATAGCTCCAATGCCCCGCCCGACCGCGCATGCGCTCGGCCCGCAGCGCGCGGGCAAGCCTGGCGACGATCCGCCGCCGCGCCGTCTCGCTCTCGTCTGCCAGTTCCGCCGGCAACAGCGGCAGCAGGCGGGGCAGGCAGGTCTGACGGCGGTAGAGCGCGATGCCGCTTTGGATGGTGGTGTCCACGGCGTGTCGCGCACGGTGGCGGAGGCTTGCCCGCAAGGCCGGGCTATCGAGGGATGCAGCAGCTTCGGTCATGGTCGGCTCCTGGTTTCGAAGCCGTCATTTTCGCGCCGCGCTGGATACCGGGGATAAGCCCGCGCTCTATTCCCCGGCGCACTCGGGAACGAGCCTTTCCCGGCACACCCAAAAATCTATCCCCGCCTGCGGTCCGTTGCTCTATGGTGATATAGGAAACAATTCCTATTATGCGTATAACGGGAGGTTCGGATGGAGGTTCGGACAGTTTTGGCGGCGGCAAGCCGGGAACGCCGGCGGCGGCATGTCCGGGAGGAGGCGACGAAGCGCATGCTGGTTTCGCTGGTTGGCTCGGCGCTGGCGGTGGATGGCAAGCAATTATGCGCTGCCGGTCGCGGCACGGCGGAGGAGGCCTATGCGCGGCACGTCGCGCTCTATATCGCCCATACCACGCTGGGGCTTTCCTATACCGAGGCCGGGCGGCTGTTCGGGCGGGACCGGACGACGGCGGCGCATGCCTGCCGGCGGGTCGAGGAACAGCGCGAAATCGAACGGGTGGACCAGTTCGTCGATCGCCTGGAGCGGGCGGCCTGGCAGGCGCAGCTTGGATCGGGGAGGGCGTGATGGCGAATCGCGAAGCCGCGCGGCTGGCCCGCCGTCTCGCCACTGCCGGCGCACGGATCGTGCGCGAGGCGGAGGGGTATCGCCTGCTCTCGCCGCTGACCGACCGCCGGGGCGCGGTCGAAGCGATCGCCGTCAAGGCGCTGCTGGCGGATGGCGCGCTCGATGCCGATGGCGCGGGCTATGTGCTGTCGCAGGCAGGACGGGCAATGGTCCGCAGGCGCCTCGCCGGCGGCGATGATTTCGCCGCCCAGCACCAGCCCCGCGAACGCAGGACGATCGAGGAGGAGGGCGGCCGCGCCTCCGTTCTCGTCGACCAGGGCGAGAGCCCGCTCGCCTGGCTGCGCAGCCGCAAGGGCCGCGACGGCCGGTCGTTGATCGATGACGCGGCGTTCCAGGCCGGCGAACGGCTGCGGGCAGATTTCACGCGTGGCCAGTTGATGCCGCGGGTGACGGCCAACTGGTCGGCGGCGGTGGCGAGCGGACGGCGGGGCGGCGCGGGCGGCATGGCGGAACTGACCGACGCGGCGCTTTCGGCGCGGCTGCGGGTTGAGCGGGCGCTCGCGGCCGCAGGGCCTGAGTTCTCCGGCCTCCTGGTCGACTTCTGCTGCTTCCTGAAGGGAATCGAGGAGATCGAGCACGAGCGCGGCTGGCCCAAGCGTTCCGCCAAGCTTGTGCTTCAACTGGCGCTTTCGGCGCTGGCGCGTCACTACGGGCTCGCGTCGGGAGCGCAGGGACGCGCCTCCGCCCCGGTTCGCCACTGGGGCGCCGAGGATTTCAAACCGAAGGCGGGATGATCAGGTGGCGGCGGCTTCGGCGGCCGCTTCGCTCTTGATGCGATTGACCATCGAGCGCAGGCCGTTCGAGCGCTGCGCCGTCAGATGTTCGCGCAGGCCGATCTTCTCGAACACGGCCTCGGCGTCGGTCTGCACGATTTCCGCCGCCGGGCGGCCGGAGAAGAGCGCGATCACGATGGCGACGAGGCCGCTGACGATCAGCGCGTCGCTGTCGCCCTTGAAGTCGAGATGCGGCCCGTCGGCCTCCTGCCGCACTTCCTTCTGCAGCCAGACCTGGCTGGCGCAGCCATGCACGCGATTGGCGTCGTTATGCGCCTCGGGCGGAAGGGGCTCGAGCGCACGGCCGAGCTCGATCAGATAGCGGTACCGATCATCCCAATCGTCGAGAAAGGCGAAGTCGTCCAGGATCTGGTCGATGGGCGAAAGCGTGGTGGTGGTGTTCATGGCACCCCGCATATAGCGTTTTGCGTTCCGCTGTGAAACGGCGGGGCGGCAGAAAGTTGGCGGTTCAGGCCTTTCTCGCTTGCTGCGAGGGCGCGCGCCAGTTCGGCTCGACATCGGCTGGCGTCAGCGTGCCACCGTTCGGCAGCGACGCGCCGGCGAGCGATCCGTCGATCGTGTTGTAAAGCAGCTGCGCGCCATAGCGCGCCTTGGCGCCGAAGGCGGCCAGCGCCGCGCCGCCATGGCTGCAGACGTCCGGCTGGCGCTCGCACATGCCGGATAGGTCGGCAACGGCGCCCCGCGCGGCGAGGAGAGCGTCGATCGCATCGACGCGCGGCGCCTGGACGCCGTGGCTTGGATCGCCGGGTATCAGCAGGACGACGACCGAAAACCAGAATGCTGCCCGGAGGATAAACATCGATCTGCCCTTCCGTCTTCTCTGCGCGCCGCTTCGCCACGGCCTTCGCGTGGTGCTGATTGTCATCCTAGGCGATGCAACTGAAGGCGAGGTGCAGAGAAAACGCTGCATTTAAAAGAGGTTGGTCAGGATCGGTTAACCATGCGCGGCGGGCTCGCCGCCGCCGTGACCGTTCCCTTTAGGGTTCCCTTAAGCGGGCGCTGGCATGATGCGCTCATTGCCGGATGGTCCTGCGCGGGGCCTCCGCAGCCGGGCCGGAAGGCCGAAACGAGCGTCATTGGTGTGTTGTGTATGACGGTTTCATTCGAGCCCCTGCGGCGAATCATCGACGGGCTGGTGCACGGTTCGGTCGTTGACGACTCGCTCCTTGCCGCGCGCCACCGCGCCTTTATCGCGGCGCATCTTGCCGTCGGGCTTGGTGTTCTGCTGCTGTTCCCGATCTGGTTGGCTCTTGCCGGCCGGCCGAGTTTCACCGCAGCTGTTGCCTTTGCCTGGCTGGCGGCGCCGTTGCCGATCACCTTCTTCCTGTCGCGCACCGGCCGCTATGGCGAGGCGCATCTTCTTTCCGCCCTGGCGCTGGCCGGGCTCGTCGTCTGG
>Ga0182738_1001051_pt1 | contig 35869 bp, 34 predicted proteins | sample eDN5th30CBELigMG_FD_128876 | JGI IMG/M metagenome (GOLD analysis project Ga0182738, IMG submission 128876) | Enriched Miracle-Growth compost microbial communities from Emeryville, California, USA - eDNA 5th pass 30_C BE-Lig MG (version 2)... ...
GCGGTGAACCAATGGGGGGTGACGATGCGCTCGAAGCCCAATGGTTCCCGATCGATACACTGAACTCGTCGGAACTAGCGCTCAGCCATGATGTGACCGAAGTCGCCCGCGAAGGGGCTCGACTCGCCCAATCGCTAGAGTCAATCACGCCATAATCTCAAATGTACTTAGTATCGCGGGCGCTGATCCCACGAGTGGCGCGCTGCCTCGAAAACATTAGAAGGGCAAGCAGCACGATAACAAGCCCTAGCGTAAGCACCAGCGCCGCAACAACCGATACATACAATACAAAAATCCCGCCAACGCAAGCCCCCAAACACATAATGACGATAGCAAGCAAACGTCGGCGCTGTTGCAAGGATTTTCCTGCTCCGATATCAGCGCCCAGATCTGTCAAGGTCGAAGTTAATACCACTGTTGTCGCCAAGCCAGGCATCGCGATACGTCGCGCAAGCGTATTCTGAAACGCCATAGCAATCGCCAATAGGGCGGCTGAACCCATCTGCCATACAGCAGAGCCATTGGAAAATACCAAGATACATAAGACCAGGGTGAACAGAAGCGCCTGCGCAGTTAATCCTATGCCAAGCAGGCGAAGGCGATCACTATTTATATAGTTATAAAATCGACCTGACAAAACCGCACCCACAAAGAAAGCGCTTAAAGCCACGAGAGCCGATGACACTGACAGACTTTTCTCTCCTGCTAAAGCGAAGCCAATGAAGATGACATTACCCGTCATGTTGGCCACAAAGACACGTCCCAGTGCCAGATAGCTGATGGCATCAACGATGCCCGTCAACAGTATCATCGTTAATAAGACGCCCGTCAAAAGTCCGCGTTGATCCGTTCGGAGAACCATTCTCACTTCACTCGCGCGTCAGGCATGAGCAGCTTCTGCGACGAAAGATTCGAGAGACTCACTGGCACGACATACCTTAGCGCGGGTCACGCGCTGCACAACATCAGAAACCAGCTCAACGAATCGGGTTGGCGCTTTGGAAGAAACGAGGACACTCACCAGCAACGTCTTCAAATCAACAGGCAATCGCAACGCGAGATTTTCATTTGGGCCCACCGTGCTAGTCTGAGGCCACAACGTAACGGTCAATGTACCGTCGTCAAATACCGGCATAGGCTCAGACCGTGCTGCCTGCTGCTGCACCGGAGATAAAACGAAGCGCGACGTGCGGTCAATGAATACTTTCATATCCTCGCTGACCAACAGCGATTCCGCCAATGCATGAATAGTCGAGACAATATAGACTGATGGCGCCGATGCGTCGTCGTAACCCCAGTCTATCGATTGGGCATGCTCAAGCAACGCCCACGACTGGTATACCACAGCATCAGAAGTAGAGGATGTTTGGGTTAAAGATCTGCCTTGAAGAATCGACCTATCACTCGCTGCCGCAGCAGAACGCTTTGTATCCCTTAAATTAGGGTGAGAGGACGAAAATAGAATCCTGGATGGCTGATCGAAAGCTAGTTTCCCAAACGTCATGAGCTCGACCAAATCGTAGAAACTCATCTTTCTACAAATGCGTTGAGCCTGATCCAGATTCGAACTCACATGAATACTCACTACGAGGCCTTCCCAACACAAAGCAACGGCTATTTCCGATTCTGTTTCGAGTCATCTTAATCAAAACCAGCTTTAAGCGCATTACGCTTGCCTTACCATTTCGTCATGAAACGGCCAGATGGAAACTGGAAAGTGTACCCTCCCCTACACAAACTCTTTCCAAACGTATACGGAGCGAGCGAAAACAGCATGGGAGGGATATGAGATTCCCAAAAGCTCCTGTCAAATTTGCAAGAAGCGCTCTCGCTTTCCGTGGATTTCACTTGGAGCAAATATGTGGCAGTGTCTGATCATTGAGGACGATAAAGATAACGCGAAGTACCTTGCCAATGGCCTAAGGGAGTTTGGCCATGTGGTCACTGTCAGCAGAGACGGGGTGAGTGGCCTTGACAATGCCATCAAAGAAAAGTGGGACATTATCGTCCTGGATCGAATACTGCCTAATAATGTAGATGGTCTTTCAATACTGTCCACCTTGCGAGCCTTGGGAAAAAAAACACCCGTCTTGGTGCTTAGTGCACTGTCAGCAGTTGACGATCGGGTCGATGGCTTAAGAGCCGGTGGGGACGACTATCTGGTCAAGCCATTTTCGTTTTCCGAGCTAGTCGCTCGAATGGATGCATTGATCAGACGGACAAAACCAGACCGGGAAGCGAAAGAACTTCAAGTTGCGGATCTGATAGTCAGCATCACCAAACAAAAAGTCCAACGTGCCGGACGAGCGATCGCTTTACAACCAAAAGAGTTTCGTTTATTGGTTTATCTCATGCTTAATGCGCATAGGATCGTGACACGAACAATGTTGCTTGAGACGATTTGGGGCTATAGCTTTGATCCCCAATCCAATGTGATTGATGTTCAAGTGAGCAGGTTACGCCGCAAGATCGATTCTGGCCCTGTGACCCCACTGATTCACACCGTTCGGGGTGCCGGATACACCCTCTCTGATACGCCGGACTCCCGCCTTACAGAACCAGAAGAAGAATGACCCAGATTTTCAGAAATCTTTGGACCTCCATCTCGTTTCGTCTGACGTTGAGCTATGGATTACTAGCAACGTTAACCACTTTGATATTAATCGTATTCATATACTTTCAATCGATCGGCGCCTTACGTACTGAGTACACAAGACAGATAACATCTGCCGCACAACGTTTGGAGGTGACTTATGAAGAAGGTGGTCGTGACGCACTTGTATCGGCTATTGAGCTGACGCTTTCAGACCGGATCGACGCTGACCGGGAGATCTACCTGCTTCTTGATGAAGATGGCCAAAAGCTAGCCGGCAATCTCAGTAAGCCGCTACCGGTCAACTCAACACATACCGAGGTGATCGATGCCGAAGTTGTCCATGACGGCACGCCTACGCGTGGATATTTAAAAATCCAAACCCTGGCCGGCGGAGAAACATTGGTGGTCGGGCATGATTCAAGTGAGATAGGCGATATCTCCTCTTTAATTAGACAAGCAACAGCGGCCGCAATTTTTTTGGCCGTACTTCTGGTGTTGTCGGGAACGTATATATTTCGAAGAGAACTGGTATTCCGTGTCAGTCATATCCGGCGAACGACGCAGAAAATTGGTGCCGGTCAGCTTTCTACGCGTATTTCGTCACCAACAGGCGAAGACGAGTTCACCTTACTTAACCGCGACATCAACGCGATGTTAGATAGGATCGAACTTTTGATGAAAAGCGCTAGACACATCTCGGACACCATTGCACATAACCTCCGTACCCCCCTGACCCGTATCATGGGCGCGTTACGAATGGCGCAACGACCGGGAGCGACTATGGCAGAAGTATTAGAGGCCAATCAAAACGCCATAGACGGCATTCAACGCCTAAATGTATTGTTGGAAAAACTCTTACAAATTGCGGAAATGGAAGCCGGCATACAACGCCGCTCATTTAAACCGTGTGGGCTGCACATCATCGTCACCGACATCATGGAAATGTATGAGACATTAGCAGAAGAAAAGAGTGTCTCTTTGTATTGTACGAAGCTGGATAACTTCACGATTCAAGGCGATGTAAACCTGCTGGCCAGCGCATTAGCTAATCTGATCGACAATGCCGTCAAGTTTGCCACCAGCCGGGTCGTCCTTGACGTAGCCAAACAAGGGCGCACCGGGCTCGTTACTATCGAGGACGATGGGCCCGGGCTACCTACCACCGAGTATGAACACCTCGGCAAACACTTTTATCGCTCGGATCCATCGTCGGCGGGCCATGGGCTGGGCTTAACCAGCGTAATGAGTATTGTCAGCCTACACGGTGGCACGCTTTCTTTTTCTGATGCTGCACCAGGGCTTCGCGTCGTCGTATCTCTGCCTCTTGATCTAACCTAGTTAAAGCCATGATCAAGAGGACCGCTCTTCTTCTGGATCAAGTCGACTCCGGAGATGGAGACCGGACCACGGTCACGGTCGACCTCTGGCGCAGGCTGCTCCAAACTCCCCACACCAGCAATACTGCCGTCAGAAGCAGCACCCACATACTGATCGGGCGCTCGATGAAGGTCTGGATGCTGCCTCGTGAGAGGAGCATCGCACGCCGGAAGTTTTCCTCCAACATCGGACCCAGTACATAGCCGAGCAATAATGGGGCAGGCTCGAAGCCGAGTACCCGTAGTACGTAGCCACCAATGCCAAACACCAGAACTGCATAGACATCGAAGACATTGTTGTTGACTGCATAGGTGCCTATGCAGATGAACATTACGATCGCTGGATAGAGTATGTGATACGGAATCGTCAACACACGGACCCACAGACCGATCATCGGCACGTTCAGGATCACCAATACGATGTTGCCGATCCAAAAGCTCATCACCAAACCCCAGAACATGTCAGCATGCTGAGTCAGCATTTGTGGTCCGGGTTGGATGCCATGGATCATCAGCGCCCCAATGATCAACGCCATCGTCACACTGCCGGGTATACCGAGCGTCATCGTCGGAATGAAGGACGCCTGATCTGACGCGTTATTAGCCGTCTCGGGGGCCATGATGCCCTCGATCGCGCCATTGCCGAAGCGCTCGGGAGTCTTCGAGACTCGTTTTTCGAGTGCATAAGCCATGAAGGCAGCCACAGTGGGGCCCACACCGGGCAATACGCCGAAGAACGATCCCAAGCCCGCTCCACGGGTCATGGGCCCCCAAGAACGCTTCACCTCATCTCGAGTGGGCAACATGGCCTTCATCGATACGTCAATCTTACGGTCGGCCGCCTTTACATGATTAATACTGGCAATGATCTCGGTGATACCAAACAAGCCCATCGCAATGGCGACGATTTGCACGCCATCCTGAAGCTCGGGAAATCCGAAATCGAAGCGCGCCACGCCGGAATTGACGTCGGTGCCGACCATACCTAACATCACTCCGGCTACGACCATCGTGATGCCCTTGATGGCGGAACCGGACGACACCACAGAAGCCGCCACCAGACCTAACACCATTATTGCAAAGTACTCGGCTGGACCAAATTTGAATGCGAACTCGGCAACGAGTGGAGCGAATAGCATCATCATGAGAATGCCAACGGTAGCGCCACAGAAGGAGGCAAAGGTGGTCATCAGCAGTGCGACGCCAGCCCGCCCCTGCTTGGCCATCGGATACCCGTCCAGACATGTCACGGCGTTAGCGGGCGTTCCCGGAAGATTCAATAGAATCGAGGCCGTCGATCCGCCGTAGGTACTGCCGTACCAGATTCCGGCCAGCATGATCAACGCGGCGGTCGGTTGCAGGGCATAAGTGATCGGAAACAATAGCGACATAGTCGCTAAAGTCCCGACGCCCGGGATGACACCAATGAGAGTGCCGAGCGATACGCCGATGATGCACCAAAGAAGATTGTTCCAGTGAAACGCGGTCGCCAGACCGAGCATGACATTGTCAAACAACTCCATTTTTATCTACTCCTACCAGGGCCATGCGAAGGTCGGCAGGATTACTCCCAAACCCACTTTGAAAATCAAGGTCGCTCCTATGGCGAGAGCCCCGGCGAGGATCAGCATCGCCCTCCAAGACAGTTTGCAATCCGAAATGCTGGCAAGAACAGACTGCACGATGACTGCCGGCACCAGACCAAACGAGAGAACCAACAACGCGAATGCAAGCACCGACAAGCTGATCCAGAGCAGCGGCCTGAGTTCGAGAACGGGTTTTGGTCCTGCACGCAGCAATGCAGGAATTAATATTGTGACTCCGCACAGTATCAATAAGCCGCCTACGAGGGCAGGAAAGTAGCCCGGTCCCATTCGGGCAGCCGTGCCGACAGTGAATGCCGTCAATGAGTGATAAACCGCCCAGGCCCCGGCAAGCGTGACCAATGCGCCTCCTATCAAGTCACGGTAATCGACTCGACGCATGCAATTGTCTCCTTGGAAATTGTCGAATGCAGCCCCGGTCCAATGCGCGAAGCTTCGGCCGCATTATCCCTTTCGGCAGTCCCTATGCGTCAAATTAGCTTTTCCTGACCATTTAGTCATATATCAGCTCTTCGGACTAAGCTGCAATTAACTGAACACCACCTCAGCGCCGAGAAGGGGACGGCGCAAAAGCACAGGACAGCCAAGGCTCATGCCGGAGTCGTGTTTGGCATACTCAACAACTCCCGTAATACGATCGAGGTAGACAATCTCGTAAAACCCGATTTGGCGTTGGCCTCGTGGAGCAAGTCCTAGCGTAAGGGGTCAATTACATTAACGTTACCATTTGGTCATCACCGCCTTTTCCGCAGGTGATGATGACGTTTTTTTCTCGCTTGGCGACATTGTGAGTCATGTCGCCGGATAGGCGATACCGTAGCCGGCTAGACCTAGCACCCTTCGTCGTTCAGCGATGCCCTCCCCTGGGATCATTTTCGCGTGCGTGAGCATGGCAAAAACCATGAAGTACCGCGAACCTCGCTATGACATGAAAATCCAGGGGATGTGGAGCCAGTAACACCATGTTGGCCGCATCGAAGGGCGTGTGTCAGAGAGGTCAGTCAGCAGCAGCTCCTGCCTGCTCGACCACTTTTTTCCAACGCTCAGACTCCGATTGAATGTAGCTTTGGAATTTTTCGGGCGATCCTCCCAAAGGAATGGTGCCTTGCTGATCAAGTTTCTGTTGCACTTCTGGCGTTTGCAAAGCGGCGTTGATTGCCTCATTGAGTTTCTTGATAATAGGTTCTGGAGTCCCGGCTGGAGCAACGATTCCTTGCCAAGCCAAACTTTCAAATCCTGGAATCAGCGTCTCAGCAACCGTCGGCACGTCGGGCATACCCGCCCAGCGTTTTTGACTAGTGATGGCCAACGCGCGAAGCTTCCCGGCCTTTACCGGAGAGATCGCCGTATTCAACGTGGTGGTGGTGAACTGCGTCGCGCCAGCAATCAGATCCACCTGTGCGGGTGCAGTTCCTTTATACGCGACGTGCGTCGCTTTCAGCCCCAATGCGCTAAGGATCTGAGCGGCAGTCAAATGCTCGATTGCTCCAACCCCAGACGATGCATAGTTGAGCTCTTCGGGATTATCCTTAATCAACTTTATCAAATCATCGGCTGTCGCCGCTGGCACTTGCGTGTTAATGGCCAAGACCAGAGGCACTGCGGCGGTAAGACCGACTGGGGAAAAATCCTTCAGCGGGTCGAAGCCAGGAGACTTGTAAACCCATGGTGCGATAACAATGGCCGATGTGTTGTATAGCAAGGTGTAGCCATCAGGGGTCGCTTGCGCCAGAGCCGCCGCAGCGATGTTTCCCGCTGCTCCGGCCTTGTTCTCCACGACCACGGTTTGACCCAGTTCGCTACCAAGTTTTTCCGCTAGGATTCGTGCTACGTTGTCGGTGGGCCCTCCCGGTGCAAAGCCCACCAGCAAACGAATGGGCTTTGTGGGCCAGCTTTCTTCGGCTTGCGCGCTAACACTCGCAAACAATGCACACGCCGCCGAGCACAAGAGCGCTACCCCAATTTTCTTGATTTTTGTCTCCATACCTCTCTCCTTGATGTTCTACTCTTCTATTCATTGCGCAGATCGCGCAGGCATCACAATCGTTTAACGAAGCGCAATGGGGTGTACTCCATAACCACCTCATCACGCTGGTTCATGACAACGTTTTTCGTTCTGACCAGCCCCCGATCCGGGCGGCTCTTGCTTTCAATAGCCTCAACCACTTCACAGCGAACATGCAAGGTGTCGCCGACAAAAGTGGGGCGCTCTACTTTCATATTCATTTCCAGAAATGCGAATCCTGTGTGCTGCATGCAGGCCTGCATTAACAGCCCTTCCACGATGGAAAAAACCAATGCGCCCGGTACGACTCGCCCTCGAATATCTGACTGATTCTTGAGAAATTCAGTGTCGGTAAAAAGCACTTCCGTAAAGCCTGTGGCGTTGACAAAACTGACAAGATCCGCTTCGGTGACAGTACGGTTTACCGTTCTGAATACTCGGCCTATTTCAAATTCGGCAAAGTGAAATCCAAGGCCGACATAGGGAACACCTCCTTTATCTTTGATCTCTAGCGGCATCGATAACTCCTAAACAGTCGCAATCGGGTTCAGCGGTGAACCAACGGCTCCCGGCAAATGCAAGGGGGGAGCCGTAAGTAAAAAGGCATGCCGCTCGTGGCTGGCAAGCCATTGGGCCAATGGCGTCAAGTGCCATAGCTCCCCCAAATGCAGACCCAGTTTGAATAAGCAGCGCTCGTGCAGCGGCAATAAGGCATGACATCCATCCCCCTTGAAGTCATAAGGGCGATCCTCCACCGCATAGTTATCCGCGATCAACGCCGCAATCCCGCTCTCATCGATCCACTGCAACAATCGATCGTCGGAGCCATTGAGTACCGAGCAGGACGCAGCTAAACGTCGCGCATCGGGTTTTCCGCCCATGTTCAGCACCAAGTCCGCAAACCCCGTGTGCAGGCACAACATATCGCCCTTTCTCACGTCGACTTGATCCGCATCGATCGCACGCATTAGATCGTCATATCCAATTCGCTTTCGCTCATCGCCGAAATGCTTACGCAAATCGACCAACACACCACGCCCCTGAACGCCCTTTGACGCCATGTGTTCGATACCCAAGCGATGGGCCTGGGAACGGCTGTCGTGCGGATCACTATGATGAGAAAAGTGCTGTTGTCCAGTAAAGCCGTTGTAGAAAACGACTTCCGCCTGCCCGTCGGCATCCGCATCAAACTGCGAGCCGATATGCGACAATGCATCCCATTGCGTGGAGTACTGCAGGCTCATGCAGACCATGTCATCGCATGCGACATCCGTCGTGTTGTGATCGTGCTGAAAGGAATGTAAATACATAGGCGTTTCGGCGCGCCGCGTCGGCATGATGCGTGGCGGGTGACGAGCCGGATTCAGCACATTTCCTCCAGGCAGATCCAACGGCAGGCTAAGACTGAACACAATGCCCTCGCGTACTTCCCGTACCCCTTCTTTTACCTTTTCCGGCGTCAAGAAATTCAGTCGGCCCAATTGATCATCGTCGCCAAAGTCACCCCAGTTCGAGCCCGGCGGCCGCTGCTTCCATCGTCGCGTCATGTCGTACATCTCCTTTATGCATTGAATTAAGACCGTGTGACGGCCAGATCTATGATTTCTGCGGAAATCTCTGCTAATAGGTGGCGTTTGATTTTTTGAGTTTCAGTTTTCGGAATAGCGCTCACAAATGAAAAATAGCGCGGCGCCATATAGCTGGGCAGCTTGGTCGTCAAATACGCGTGCAAAGCAGCCGCATCGATACCACCACGCGTGACGACATAGGCATGCAGTTCCTCGCCCATCACATCATCAGGCACGCCAACCACTGCGCAATCCTGGACATGCTTGTGCTTTAACAACTGCAATTCAATCTCGGTAGGTGCGATCATTTCTCCACCACGACGAATCAGCTCTTTCTGGCGTCCGTCAAAATACAGAAAGCCGTCCGTATCCATGTAGCCTCGGTCCCCTGTATGCAGCCATCCTGATCTCAAAGTTTCAGCCGTAGCCTCGGGATTTCGCCAATACTCCAAGAAAAACATCGTGGGGTCTTGCGACTGAGCGACAATCTCTCCCTTTTCCCCGGGCGCTACAGCCTGCCCCTGATCATTGAGTATCGATAAACGCACACCTTTTCGAGCGCATCCTACTGAGCCGAATCGAGCATTTGCATGCGTGTTCATGGAAACCCAGCCACCGGTCTCAGTCATTCCGTACAGTTCACGCACGGCCACGCCAAATCTTGTTTCTATCGTTTCCCAGATCCGCGCGGGCGCCCCACCCCCTACGCACCACCGTAATGCGTGATCCTTTCTGGGATCCGGATGGTGTTTGTCCAAAATTGACAGTACTGTGCCGACGTAAGTAAACCCTGTCGCCCGATGCCGTATCGCATCACTAAAGAAACGACTGGCGGAGAAGCTGCGCAATAAAATGAGCGTTGCTCCGCGACTGAGTACGGAAGCCACCGCATACATTTGCGGGTTTGCGTGAAATAACGGCAAGAACACCATGATTCGATCGTTGGCCGTCAAGGCCAACGATTCCGCCATATCGTCACTCGCTGCCTCATAAGCACCATGAGGCAGAGCTACACCTTTGGGTTGGCCGGTCGTTCCAGAGGTAAAGAGAATGCTATTAAGATCCAGATCACTTTGAGGACTGAGTCTCTCTTTACGAGTCACTGGCGCAGTGGGTGTCGACTCCATCGAATCATCGATTTCCAAGACGACCAACGTGGCGTCCATCTCGTTGAGCGTCGGCTGCCGTTGCGCCAGGAACTCAGGTTCAATGATCAACATGCTAGACGCGCTTTTTTCCAAAGAAAAACGAAACCCATCAGCCATCAATCCGGTATTCAGCGGTACACAAACAGCACCAAGCTCACTGAGCGCAAACCAACACACTAAGAAAGCGGGACGATTTCCGCACATCAGAGCAACGTGATCCCCCGTTCTCACCCCCTTACCATGAAGCCTGTCCACCATGGCGCTGACCATGGAGCAAAATTCTCCATAGCGATACTGACGCTCTTCAAAAACGAGAAAAACGGCTTCTGGCTGTTCTACCGCCAACCGATACAAACGGTCTGTGATCACGACGACGCTCCGGACAAGTGCTCAGAGGCAAAACGAATAAGCTGTTTGCCGATGGTGTTTTTCAAGATCTCCGACGATCCTCCCGCGATTTCATATGCCTTGGCGTCGCGCAGATATCGGCCAAACGGCGCATGCTCGGTGACTCCGTACGCTCCACAGACTTGAATAGCGCATTCGGCGGCTCGTGTTGCCACCTGGCTGGCGGCGAGTTTCGCCTCGCTGGCGTAGCGGGCGATGTCTTGATGCGTATCCAGCGCCGAACAAGCCTCATAGACCAATAACCGGGCAGCATCGATCTGAGTAATCAGGTCCGCGAGATACCACTGAATGCCTTGAAAGCCCAACACCTTCTGATCAAAGGCCTCTCGTTTCGCGGCATACGCCAAGGCTTGGTCAAACGCAGCCCGTGCAATACCTAGGCTGATCGCGCCGGCCATCGTGCGCGAGAAGTCCAGCGTGGTCACGGCCTGGCGAACGCCTTTTCCTTCTACGCCGATGAGATGATCATGAGGCAATCGCACATCGTCCAAAATCAAATCAACATGAGGGCCATTGCGTAGTCCAATCGTTCCCGAGGTCGGCCCATTAAAGGTTGATATGCCCCGCATCGATTTACGCACAAAAAAAGTCGATACGCCGGTCTCTGTCTCGGCCAGGACGATAAAGGCTTCAGCGGCCGATCCAGACGTAATAAACGACTTTTTTCCTGTCAATAGCCAACCACTGGACACGGACTTTGCCTTAGTATCCAGGCTGCGGATATCACTACCGTGATTCGCTTCCGTCAGGGCATAAGCTGTGATCAAGCCTTGCGAGAACTCAGGCAGCACGCGGGCTTTCAAAGACTCAGCGCCGAATTGGTTAATGAGCGTCTGGGCCTGCAGAATCGTGATTAAGCTGATCCCAACGGCAGCACTGGCGTAGGACACCTCCTCGAACACTGCCGCGCATCTGGCATATGTAGCGCCCTGCCCCCCTCTGTCGCGTGGCAGTGTCAGGCTGGTATATCCATGACGAGCCAGGGCTTTGATGATCGAAACCGGATAAATATCTTCCCGATCTATCCTCTCGCCCTCAGGCAGCACCATATCAAGCACGTTTGCACGAAGCTTGGCGAGAAAGTCAGGCTCGGTGAGATCGCGCCAGAGCGATGGACTGCATTGGTATGACTTTGAAATATCAATCATGTCGAAACCCACTTTTTTGCGGACCGGCGGTAACGCCGTGAGAGATAGGTTTGGACTCTACGAGCGAATTTCGGCAAAATTGCTCGGATGCTTGCAAAGTTCCGCGATACGGAACATATGTACCGACATCCGGAAATACAGCGTGAAAAAGGCGCTAATTAGAAGACAGCCAAACCGGAGCGAACAAAGTCACCATGATCACCAAGCACGGAAATACAGAGAAATCGGGAGACACGGTACAGAGCGTCACTCGCGCGATGGAGATACTGCGCGTCCTCTCCTACAGTGCATCGTCCGCCGGAATGCGCTTTTCGGACCTCCAGGCTCAAAGCGGGCTCAGTAAGGGAACCCTTCACCGTCTTTTAAAAACGCTCACGGCAGAAGGATTTGTCGAGCAAGCGGCGGGGAGCCGTGTCTACTACCTGGGGTTGGAGTTTCTCTCCATGGGCGAACGTGCATCCAATCGCCTGGATATTCAAGCGGTCACGCAGCCCTCACTTGAACGTTTGGTTCACGCCACTGGAGACACCGTCATGCTCACGATTCGCAGTGGGCTGGATGCAGTTTGTATAGACCGCAAAGAAGGCACCTTTCCAGTCAAGGTACTGACACAGAATGTTGGCACACGGCGCCCTCTCGGCGTGGGCTCCGGCAGTCTCGCATTACTGGCAGCGTTGGCAGATACCGATATTGAGAATACATTGCGCCGAAATAATTCTCGGCTAAGTGCGTACCCGAGCCTGAGTGTGCAAAAACTGCGTGAATTGGTATCGGATACCAGACAGCGAGGCTACGCCTTCAACCCGGGACATGTTTTAAAGGGGATGTACGGCATTGGTGTCACGATCTATCTCGCCAACCAACCGGTCGCAGCACTCAGTATCGCCGCGCATTACGGCCGGATGAACACGGAGCGCCGTAAAACGCTGGCAGCAGAACTCAGGCGCGAAGCCAATCTCATTACTAGCAAACTCAGCTGATGTCATGTCTGCCGAGCAGCCCACTCATCGAAGCGGGCCCCACCTGCAGACTCAGGAAGCCTGCCACTAGAGACTCCCTTTGGCACAATCTATTCCACCAAGATCACGCCCGATGTCGAGACCGGCATGCCATCGCCGATGCGATTGGCCGTCGCCTACGGGAACTACCGCTGGCGCCCCATTTGCTTGCTCCGACTTGATACATGAACCCCAGGCTCGAATCCTCTCTTGATGAAAGGTGCCGAAAGCGCTACGCATCAGAGATACGTTGAGCCTGAACGTGTTTAAGGATAGCGAACCGTTCATACGGCCAAATCTGCCGCCGAAATGGCTCGTTCACGGAGCCAAACCAACATACGTATGATTTTTCCCTGCAACGTAAAATTGTTAGACTACCGATCATACTGAGAAAAACAATTTGTGTAGAAACTGTTTTTTTACCCTTGTTGGGTAACGTTCAAGGAGCATGGTTGATGGACGGGCAACCACAAACAAAAGATCCAATGATTCCTGACGGAGAGGTCAACCCTATCGATACCGACTACAAGGTCGGCCAAGACAACATTATCGTCAACGTTGGCCCATTCGGGCTCGACATCCACAACCCAGTGTTCGGCGTCGCGGGCGGACTAGTGATTGTGTTCGTCGCCCTGACGTTGGGTTTTCACGATCAAGTCGAATCATTGTTCAGCGGCATCAAGAACTGGCTGACCTCCACTCTTGACAGCTTTTTCCTCGTTGCTGGCAATATTTTTGTTCTCGTGTGCCTGATCATCGTTGTATCGCCGTTGGGCAAGGTCCGCCTGGGTGGAACAGAGGCCAAACCCGACTATACCTATATCGGCTGGTTTTCGATGCTGTTCGCCGCTGGCATGGGAATCGGGTTGATGTTCTTCGGTGTTTCCGAGCCCCTGACCCATTTCGGGACTGCGTTTGGCGGCATACAAATGGAAAACGGCGTACGTACCGACTGGGCACCGCTTGGCGCGGCTGCCGGTGATGCGGCCGCAGCGACACGCCTCGGCATGGCAGCCACGATCTATCATTGGGCACTGCACCCCTGGGCGATCTATGCCGTGCTGGCGCTCGGGTTAGCCTTGTTTTCGTTCAACAAAGGACTGCCTCTGACGACACGCTCGGTGTTCTATCCTATTCTGGGCGAGCGAGTATGGGGCTGGCCGGGACACATTATCGATATTCTGGCGGTGCTCGCGACACTGTTCGGTCTTGCAACCTCTCTGGGGTTTGGCGCCTCGCAAGCCAGCTCAGGCCTGCATTTCGTGTTTGGCCTGCCTGAAGGGCTCTTCACCCAGATTGTGTTGGTCATTGTGATTACAGGCATCGCACTTTTCTCAGTGGTTGCCGGATTGGATGCAGGCGTCAAACGCCTATCCGAGATCAATATGGCGCTAGCGCTGCTATTGTTGGTATTCGTGATCGCCGTCGGGCCGACCGTGGATATCCTCAGCGGTTTCTTCTCGAATCTGGGTGCTTATGTCGAGTACTTCCCGGCGCTGTCTAATCCCATAGGACGCGAAGATTCGAATTTCGTGCAAGGCTGGACAGCCTTTTACTGGGCCTGGTGGATTTCCTGGTCGCCCTTTGTAGGCATGTTCATTGCACGCGTGTCGCGCGGTCGTACCGTGCGGGAGTTCATCATTTCGGTACTGATTGTGCCCTCGTTGGCATGCGTGCTGTGGATGACCGTGTTCGGTGAAACCGCTATCGGACAAGTAGTGCGTGACGGTTATGAAGCCGCGCGTGACGCTGATTTGCCGCTGCAATTGTTCCTGATGCTCAAGGAACTGCCACTGGCTTGGATTACCTCCCTGTTGGGCGTAGTGCTGGTCGTGGTGTTTTTCGTCACCTCTTCCGACTCTGGCTCGTTGGTGATCGATGTCATCTCGGCCGGCGGCAAGGTCGATGCGCCCGTTCCGCAACGCGTATTCTGGGCTGTGTTCGAAGGACTGGTCGCGATCGCCTTGATCCTTAGCGGGGGATTGACCGCATTGCAAGCCATGGCGGTATCGACAGGATTTCCGTTTGCCATCGTATTGTTGGTGGCATGCGTGGCAATCTTTAAAGGGTTGTCATCAGAGCCGCGAGGCTAAAAAGCTTTGACATCAAAACAACAAAGGGGCGACGGGCGATATTCCGTCGCCCCTTTGTTGTGTGGTAGCGTGCAACATACCCCATGTCTATCCAGAGGCTCGCCCTGAGCTCGTTATTTCTTCCAAGCCATGCAAGTCGAACAGCTTGAAATCATCGATTTTCTACGCACCCACTCCCCTTTCGACGAGTTGCCGCAAGAGGCCCTAGACCGCGTAGCAACGACCATCGATGTTCGCTATTACAAAGCGCAAGAGCGGATCGTTGAATTCGGTGAGCCGTCCGCGTTCTGGTACGTCGTGCGCAGCGGCGCAGTGGAAGTCTTTCGTCGCGACGGCACGCTGTACAACCGCCTGACACCGGGAGGATATTTCGGTGAATTCGGATTGCTACGCAACGGTAAAGTACGCTTTCCGGTGCAAGCGCTGGAGGACTCATTGATTTATCTGATTCCACAGTCGGTCTTTCTCGAATTATTCGACAATCATGAAACCTTCGCGGATCTCGTTGAAGTCCAAGACCACACCCGGCTACGGCAGGTCGTATCACGTCGCGAAGACGCCAACGACCTGCTATCAGCAACGGTCGATACGCTCGTCGGGCGCGATGCGGTAACACTCACCAGTAGCGCTAACGCAGGCGATGCAGCCAAACTCATGACACAAGAGGGTGTGTCCTCGCTACTGATTGTGGACGACAACCCAGAGGTTCCCGAGCTGCCTTTGCTATCGGGCATTCTTACTGATCGCGATCTGCGTACCCGACTGCTGGCACCCGGTCTGAGCTACGACACACGCCTGTTCGAGATCATGACCCCCAAAGTGATCACTGTCGAACATGGTCAGCTAGTATTCGAGGCAATGTTGACGATGATTCGCCACAACGTGCATCACCTACCGGTGATGAAACACCAACGCCCAATCGGCATTGTCGCGCTGTCGGACATCATCCACTATGAATCGCGCAATAGCTTGTTCGTTGTCGGCGGCATCTTCCGTGCGCAGACTGTGGATGAGCTAGCAGCCTTGGTGCCAGATGTGCGTGCAAGCTTTACGCGAATGGTCAACGAAGACGCCAGCGCGCAGATGATTGGCGGTGCCATGGCCGCAATTGGCCGTGGTTTCAAACAGCGCCTGCTGGAGCTCGCCGAGGCCGAGCTCGGCCCGCCACCCGTACCCTATTGCTTCCTGGCGCTGGGCTCAATGGCCCGCCAGGAGCAATTGATTGTCACCGACCAAGACAACGCCCTGATCCTCGACAATCGCTTCGATCCGGAAAGACACGACGCTTGGTTTCAGGCACTTGGCACATTTGTCTCCGACGGGCTGGCACGCTGCGGCTACAGCTACTGCACCGGAGGGGTCATGGCGAGCAACGCAACATGGCGTCAACCCTTGAAAGCCTGGGAACATCTTTTTACCGAGTGGATCGAACGCCCCACCCCTGAATCGCTACTGCACGCCAGCATTTTCTTTGATCTCGATGGCGTGTGGGGCCATACCGAATGGGCGACACGGTTACGCGAACTGATCGCACGCAAGGCCAAGGGAAACTCGCGCTTTTTGGCTTGCATGGCACGCAATGCGCTATTGCGTACGCCGCCACTGGGATTTTTCAGAGATTTCGTGGTCGAATCCGATGGCAGACATACTCGCGCCATCAACATCAAACGCCGTGGCACTGCACCTTTGGTCGACCTGATTCGTGTACATGCCCTAGCCGTTGGCTCTCAAGCGCTTTCCTCGTTTGATCGGTTGCGCGAGATCATTGACGCGGCGATTCTCCCCTTGGGGCGCGGGCAGGATATGATCGACGCCCTGGAATTCATCATGACGGTTCGTGCGCGTCGCCAAGCCGAAGACTTGGCCGCAGGCAATGAGCCAGATAACAGCATCGACCCGGAGGCGCTTTCCCAATTCGAGCGCAAGAGCCTGCGCGACGCATTCCTTATCTTGAGCAACTCGCAAAAGTTCCTCAAATATCGTTATCAGCCCGGCCGGGCTAATTAAACGTCATCTCATCATGCTCCATCTGGGCGACCTAACATCTGCCGGCAAAGATCATGCTGACACCTATCCCTCTGATTGGCAACAACGCTTCGCCACGCTGGCCGAAACGGCACAGGACCCACGCTTGAAGGCTTTCTATGCCGAGGGCACACTATCGGGCGACAGCGCATTGCACACAGTTCCTATGGCTGCACTCGACGTAGAAACGACCGGTCTGGATCCATTGCGAGACGGCATCGTCAGCATCGGGATTGTCCCCATGTCCATAAGGTATATTCACTCGAGCCGATCTTGCTATTGGGTCGTACACCCTCACGTCGAGCTGACTCCCGAATCGGTCACCATCCATGCGATCACGCATGCGCAGGTTGAAACTGCACCGGATCTGGATGTGATTCTTGAAGAAGTACTCCAAGCGCTCGCCGGCCGAATCATTATCGTGCATTGCCGCGACATCGAACGCCGTTTTCTGAACGCATCCTTAAGATCCCGCATCGGAGAAGGCCTGCAATTTCCGGTTATTGACACGATGGAGTTAGAAGCCAGACTTTACCGCAAACCCGTCAGTCTGTTGACCCGTTTGTTTGGCCAACGTACTCGGCCTACCTCGATCCGGTTGGCCGCCAGCCGCGCCCGCTATGGGCTACCACGCTACCGATCTCACCATGCCCTGACCGATGCGTTAGCCTGCGCCGAACTGCTACAGGCACAAGTCGCACATCGGTTTTCTCCTGACACGCCACTGCGTGAGCTATGGTCATAAGACATTGGCAGCACGCTCTGGTTAACTACCAGTACGTTTGATACACTGTGCCTTTGGGTGTCAAGCAACCTTCGACTGCTTGGCAGGTTAATGCGTAGGTCGGGCCGCCACGCGGAGTAACCTTGCCCATGCTGGACACCAGTGTCTCTTCTATCGAAGTTGCAGCCGCGATCATCTTTGCAGTGGCCTTGGTTCATACCTTCGCGGCCAAACAATTTGAACGGCTCTCACATCGCTTCCCGAACCACGCTGGATTGTTTCACCTTCTTGGCGAGGTAGAAATTGTTTTCGGATTTTGGGCGGCCGTTCTCATCGCGGTCATGGCCTTAGGCGTGGGAGGGAACGAAGCCCTCGAATACGCCGAGTCTCGTAATTACACCGAGCCGTTATTCGTGTTCGTTGTCATGGTAGTCGCAGCGTCGAGACCTGTTCTACAAACCGTGATGGTCACGGTCAATACCATTGCACGAATACTGCCAGTAAGAACCTCTCTCGCTACTGCTTGGTTAGGATTGGCCCTGGTGCCGCTCATGGGTTCGTTGATTACTGAGCCGGCAGCCATGACGATTGCTGCGCTATTACTCGCGCCGCAGATTTTCAGACCTGCGATGCCTAATGGTGCCAAGTATCTCGCGCTGGGCGTGCTCTTTGTCAATGTCTCAATTGGTGGAACGCTAACATCATACGCGGCTCCGCCTGTGCTTATGGTGGCGAGCACATGGAACTGGGACTCCGCATTCATGCTTGCCAACTTCGGATGGAAGGCGGCATTGGCCGTTATCTTGAATGCAACCGTGGCGACACTCGCCGTCAGAGCCCATATTGACAGCGTCGCGTTGACCGCCGGCACTACGCCACACACAAAACCGGTGCCCGTGCCTGTGGTCGCGATACACCTTGCCACACTGGCGGCTGTTGTCATGCTGGCCCACCACCCTGTGGCGTTTCTAGGGCTGTTCCTGCTATTTCTGGGTTTTACCCACGCCTATGAGCGCCATCAAAGTTCGCTCATTATCAAAGAGGCCCTGTTGGTCGGCTTTTTCCTCGCCGGTCTGGTCGTACTCGGAGGGATGCAACGATGGTGGTTACAGCCCATCGTCTCAAGCTTGGAGCCCATTGCTCTGTTCTTCGGCTCCTTAGGTTTGACGGCTATTACGGACAATGCTGCATTGACCTACCTGGGATCGTTGATTGATGGAATTTCTGATGATTCCAAGTACATGCTCGTAGCTGGCGCAGTAGCAGGCGGTGGGCTGACCGTCATCGCAAACGCCCCGAATCCCGCCGGCGTCGCATTGCTCAAACGCGGCTTTTCAGACGAAACGGTCAGTGCGGGAGGCCTCCTGCTAGGAGCGCTGGGGCCTACCATGGTGGCAGCGGCAGCCCTGCTTTTGTTGTGAGTATCGGATTTCTGACTTCCAATACCACTGCGGCAGAGATCAAAGCAAATGGAATGGAACCCATACGTTAGCTTCAGAAGCGGCGGCTTGGGAAAGCGCCGCCATCCTCACGATTGAATCTGCTATCAGGCTGTGGCCACCCGATGACCAGGCGGAAAACCATGCGACTTAGCGGACCAAACGATACCCAACCCTATCAACGCGAGCGCGGCCAATGCCCAAGGAAATACAGCCGACCTCAAGCGTTCCAGCAATAACCCTCCGGCGACGCCGCCGCCAGCCACCGCTAGATTGAAAACAGTCACCAACATGGATTGCGCCACGTCTGCACTGTCTCCAGCGGCATCAGCCAATGCGGTTTGAAGCAAAGTGGGGGCGCCTCCGAATGTCAGCCCCCATGCTGCGACTCCCAGCAGTAGCAATATCGGCGAGTTGCCGGACAGCCCTAACACAAAAGCCGCTATGGCGAATACGGCCAGACTAAGCAAGGTCAAGACACGTAACCAGCGATCCACCCACAGCCCTGTGATCCAGATCCCGGCCATGGATGCCGCCCCAAACAACAGCAGAACAGCGTCAACCCGCGGACCTAGTCCAGCCGATACCAAAAATGGCGCGATATAGGTATAGAGCATGTTGTGCGCCAGAATCCAGACGAACAGCGCCAACAACACAGGACGAATGCCGGGAGCCATGGCAATCCGTCTGATTGGCAGCCGCTGTGAGGCTGACTGTCCAGCAAGATCCTGTACTGCCAAGCGAACCCAGATAAACAGAACCAGCGACACAGCAGACATGATCCAGAATACCCCTCGCCAATCGAACAACGTTCCCAGCCAGGTGCCCAGCGGCACACCAATGCATAGCGCAATCGGCTGACCTATGCTCGCCACGGCCAGCGCACGTCCCTGCAGGTGAACGGGTACCAAACGCCGCGTGTAACCTGCCAGCAGTCCCCACACCACGCCAGCGGCCATGCCCGCAGCAAATCGAGCGGCGAGCGTCAACTCGTAGCGGGAAGACAAGGCGGTCACCATATTGAATGCGAACAACCCGGCGATGGCCATCAAGAACAGCGGACGCCGACGCCAACTGCGCGTGACACTGATCACCGGGATAGCGGCTAGCACCGATCCTAGTGCGTACAGCGTTACCAATTGACCTGCCAGCGCCTCGGAAACCTCCAGCCCGTCGCTGATCTGGGGCAACAGACCTGCCGGCATCGTTTCTGTCATGATGGCGAGAAAACCCGCCGTCGTAAAAGCCAGCAGTTTCCATACGGGAAAACGGGTTTTCGTCTTGTCTTCGTCAATATTCATGTCGGTATTGCTCCCGGCTGGATCAAGCGAGGTAAGACGCGGCCATGTCTTTGTCGCCATGCCCATTGACCAAGGCGCGCTCGAATCGCCACAAGCCGGCTTGCGCGGCGTCCAGCTGCACACCGGCTTGCGCCGCAGCGTCCACGATCAGTCTCGCGTCCTTAGCTGCATTGGCAATGGAAAAACTGGCGGTGTAGTCGTCTGCCAAGATCGCGGCAGACTTAGCCTGGAAATAGCCGCTATCCATCGGGCCGCCAGTCACAACGTCGACGACCAGCGCCGGGTCAACTCCCAGTCCCTTCGCAAGCGCCAAACTTTCGGCCAATCCATGCGTAAGTGCAAAAGCCCAGTTATTGAGTACGAGCTTCAATCTACTGCTGGCGCCTGTTTGTTCCGATACCCATAGCGTTCGCTTGCCTATAGCATCAAATACAGATTGAGCCGTACCACGCTGTGACATAGGACCGGATGCAAGAATGACAAGTTGTGCCGCCTGTGCAGGTTGGCGAGTTCCTTGAACCGGAGCATCGTAAAAAATCAGGCCTAGCTGCCGCGACAAGCTTTCCAAGGCGTCAATCGCCTCAAGGCCGACCGTGCTCAGTTGCAACCAAATGGCACCTTGGGTCACCGCTGGTGCGGCTGCCCGCATTATGCCCTGGACACTGGGACCATCATTGAGCATGGTAACGATGATATCCGCTCCACGTACTGCCTCCTCTGGGCTGACACACGCTTGCACACCGTCGGGGGTCAATGCTTTAGCCTTGGACGCTGTGCGATTCCACGCACGTACTGCGAACCCACGCTTGTGCAAATTACGCGCGATGGGCGCCCCAATCAAACCTGTGCCAAGGACGGCGATAGTAAAAGACGCTGTCGTATTCATAAAAACTCCTTAAGTACAGTACTTGATCAAATAGGAACGATCATTCCAAAATAGAGCAAATAAAAACCCGCAACCAACCCCAATGGACGAAGATTGCAGGTAGACGCTATAGCGTATCGAGGGCTACATTAGCCACGTCCATCAAACGTTGTCGACGCTGTGCGAGTGTTGTGCCTTTACTCAAAACCCGCATGCCCTGCATCGTACTGACAAAGAAACTCGCCAACGCGCGAGAGTTTTTTTCAGGGGCAATTTCACCTGTCTGCTGCCCGCGTCGGATCAGCTTCTCCAATGCTTTATGCAATCGCTGAAAGTTATGTGCTGCCCACTCGGCAACCGCCTCGTCCTGACCCGCCAGTTCTAACGTAGCGTTGGCAGCTAGACAACCGCGGTGTTGCGGATCGTTCAATTCATCCTCGACAACCGAGGTGAGCAGCTTTCGAATCAGCGTTTGGGGTGAACCTGAGCCTGACAACAGTTCGACGTTGGCTGTGGTCACAGCTGAATAACGATGCAGCGCACACTGATACAGGCCTTGTTTGCTCTCGAAAGTACTGTATAGACTGCTGCGGGACAAGCCCGTTCCTTCCACCAAGTCTTGTATGGACGTCGCCGCATAACCGCGCTGCCAGAACACCCGCATGGCCGCATCGGCGATGTTGTCGGGCTCAAATTCTTTGGTTCGCATAGCAAATCATTTATTTGGAATGAACGTTCCAGATAATATAGGATGATATCTTTAGAACGTCAAGCACAGGAATCGCCAGCGCACAGACGTCAGCCGTGTCCGTAACGCTGTCAGGAAGCGTACTGCTCGCGTGCCAAGGCGCGCCATCGTGCAGGCGTCACACCGACATGTTTCTTGAAAACACGCTGAAATGCAGCCTCGGACTGATAACCCACAGCCTCCCCAATGACCGCAATAGACATTTGGGTGGCCACCAATTGTCTGCCTGCCATGGTCATTCGGATTTCGGTCAGGAGATCAATCGCCGAGCAGCCGCATATGCTGTCGAAACGCCTGATGAAAGTCGCCCGCGACATGCTGCACAGATCCGCCAGCCGGGGAAGTGACCATGCGACTTCGGGCTGCTCTAACATGGCCCGTAATGCTGGCTGCAAAGGCTTGCTTCTGGCTAGAGCGAGCAATCCCTTCGGAGCGGCGTCAGCCAAACCGCCCAATCGGAGTGTCAGGCTAAATAGTGCTCCAGACAAATGGTTCAGCATCGCGTCGCTGCCTAGCCCCTGCTCGATTGCTTCTTCACGCATCAGTTCGATAAGCCGGGCAAGACGGGAGCTGGCAACGACGGCCTCCGTCATACCACGTCCCGACTCCTCATCCTGAATACCGCGTACTACGAGGCGTGAAGGCAGATGATTAAGCAGCAATTGCTGAGATGACGCCGGAATACGAAACCGTCCGCACAGCAGATCAGTCGTTGGCGTACTCGAACCATTAGTGACCACCGAGACCCGATTATGATTGTCCTCGGTTTGCGGCATAGGCGTATTTCCGCTGCCGTCGTGAAGCACGTGCGGAGTGCCGCTCGGAAAAAGAATAATGTCGCCTGGCCGTAGGGACAGCGGCTCTGCTGTGTTGTCTTCAACACGCGCCGTGCCTCGCAGAAGCACGTGGTAGCGGATCTCTCGTTCCTCAGAGGCGTGCTCTTCGATGCGCCAAGGCTCACCGAAATGGCAGCGAACGTCGAGAGTGCCGGAAACCGGGATTAGCGCAAGAATGCGACTCAGAGCATCCATTTGGAACTTTTGAGCACAATAATGCCACATACTAGTATTAAAAATATCAACCAACGACGATAACCTTGTCATTGACCGCTTGGGTCCAACCACTGAACAAGGAGCTCTCCATGTCCCGTCTTTCCACCATCAACCCCTCTGACGCATCCGGCCTCGCCGCAACGCTCTTTGCCGATATCAAAAAAACCGTCGGCAAGGTGCCGAATACCTACGCCACGATCGGCACGCACAGCCCCGAAAGTCTGCAAGCGATTCTGGCGTTTGACGGTGTCGTTGGCACGACCTCTCTGTCGAAAAGTGATCTCGAAGCGATCAAGCTGGCCATCAGCGCCTACGTCGGCTGCGATTACTGCGTCGCGGCTCACTCGCTCATGGGCAAGATGGCCGGCCTGTCTCCCGATGATCTACGCCAACTGCGCGCTGGGGCGCCGACAGGCAAGGCTAATCTCGACGCCTTGACTCACTTCGTACGTACGCTGGTAAGCACACAAGGTACCGTCTCAGCTGAGGAGGTCCGAGCTGTCCAGGATGCGGGCTATTCCGATCGTCAACTGATAGAAATCGCTTTGACCATTTCCTCCATCACCTTCACGAACCTGGTGAACCGAATCAACGACACGGCCATCGATTTTCCCGCTGTACAGTAACGCAGGTAGTTATCGGATGGCCATCCTGCGAACGCAGAGAATGGCCATCCGTCGTGATCATGCTTTCACACCAACACCACGCCGGCAACCGGCGTAGGGCACCATCATCTCCGCACAACGCGATCCGGATTCGCGACATGCATCATCACACCTGTCTGATCCGGCGCCAGGTGATCAGCCAAAACGTGGCGGTCGGGATAATCACCACCGTTCTGGGGGCGAAACGCAATCGGCTCATCATCAAATAGCCGAGCCACTCGCCTACGCCAGGCAGCCGTTACTCGGTCCATACCGTCAGTATTGATACGGGCCGTTCCATACACTGCAAAGCTCGGCAATACCTGCATGCCAGGAAAGAACAATGTGCCGTGCGTGATGGGAAAAAGCAATTCGTCCAATGGACCATTTATGCCTCGGGGTGAATAGTCCTCCGCGGGTCCACCGACACTGACGGCCAACAGCGCGCGCTTGCCCGCGAGGCCGCCTTCGCCATAACGGTAAGTATTGCCGGCTCCCTGATAGCCATAAGCCAAGCCGTAGGCCCATACCCGATCCACCCATCCTTTCATAATGGCTGGCATGCTGAACCACCACAGCGGAAATACCAAAATCAGGGCGTCGGCTGCCAGCAGTTTTCTTTGCTCGTCTTGAACATCGGGCGTCTGACAGCTATTGGTAAACGCATGTCCCGATTCGTCGATAAACGACAAACGATCCTGATTCGCACGCTCGGGAAAATCCTGGTGATCAAATACCGCTTTCCACTCCATGCCGTATAGATCGGATTCCATGATCTCATGGCCTCGAGCCTTCAGCACCTCGGACGCGGTATTTGCGAGATGACGCGTCACAGAGGTCTGTTCGGGATGCGCGTGGACAAGCAAGACGTTCATAGTGAGAACTCCATCAGTCAGCCAATGGAGACACGATAGTCTTGCCCAAGATATAGTAGAAATGAATTTTTAGTATTCCAGGTATTGTTATGGACAATTCCTTAAGGCGCCTAGATCTCAATCTGTTGGTGACGCTGGACGCTCTGCTGATCGAACACAATGTCACTCGGGCGGCCGAGCGTCTGCATTTGTCACAACCCACCGTGAGCGTGCAGCTCGCCCGGCTGCGGGAGATCTTCAATGACCCGTTGCTATTGCCCGGCTCTCGCGGCATGCGACCTACTGTACGCGCCGACGAATTGCGTGAGCCGCTGCGCCAAGCACTGAAGTCGCTGGCACAAGCCGTCGCGCCGTCTGCACCGTTCGATCCCGCACGGGCCAGTCAGATCTGGCGTGCTGCGGCGACAGACTACAGTGAGTCCACAATCCTGCTGCCGGCGCTGGCAGGTTTACGATCGGCAGCCCCTGGCACGCGATTGGCGATTCTCGAGCTTTCGCCTTCGACGCTGGCACGCCAAGCGGAACAAGGCGATATTGATCTGGCCTTCCACATCCGCGACGAGGCGCCACCGAATCTACGCCGCCGTTCGATGTTCATCGAACGCTACGTGCTGGCGGGCCGCACCGGGCATCCTCGATTAAAGCGCCGCCCTACGCTCGCGCAGTTCTGTAAGCTCGATCACGTCATCGTCTCTCCGATCGGAGGTGGTTTTCATGGTGTGACGGATAGATCGCTGGCCGAGCTCGGAATGACGCGCAACGTGGCATTGTCAGTGCCACACTTTCTCTTTCTCGAATCAGTATTGACCAGCACCGACCTCGTGGCGATGGTTCCATACCGGTTAGTGCACGGCAACAGGGCACTGCAAATCGTCCAGCCTCCCCTCGACGTGCCCGGTTTCGAAATGCTCATGCTCTGGCATGAACGAGTCCATCGCGATCCGGCGCACCAATGGCTGCGGGAGCACATTGCCAGGTCAGTATGAAAAGCGAGGAGGTTGTTGGCACAGAATATGGATCAACTCGGTCGGTAATCTCAATAGGAGGCAGCGATTGGACATGCTAGTCTAGCGTGCATGCTCGGATTCGCCCCATCGCTGCAGACAGCCTCGTCGCGTCTTGCTCGACGTGATATGCCGTTCCCGAACGTAATGCGCGCATGACTGGCGCATCGAGGTTTGTTTTTTCTGAACATACCGAATCAACCAGACTAGTTCACTCTTCGCAATGAAGCCTGATTCCTCCTCATCTTCCTCTATCGGCATGAGCCGCGCCGCGCTCGAGTTATGTGCCGCGCTTTGGCGCTATGCTAAAGGCAAGCGGCGACACTTGATTGGCGCCATCACGCTGCTCTCCGGTGCGCAGTTGATCAAACTGACCTTACCGTGGCTGGCCGGCCATGCCATCAACGCCTTGCAGCAAAACGATATGTCAACGGCCGGCCTGTGGATCATATTCTTGGTCAGCTGCTACGCGATGCATTGGGTTTTTCACGGCCCGGGACGCGTGTTGGAAGGTCAGGTGGGGATACGCGCACGCGAACAGTTGGCCGATGAGCTCTACACACGCATCGCCGCCGCACCGCTGACTTGGCGGGATGGCCGCCATTCTGGCGACTTGCAGCACCGCGTATTGCAATCCAGCCGCGCCCTGGCGACGTTTGCGCGGAATATGTATGGCTACTTGCATAGCGCTTTGAACTTCGTCGGCCCGCTGGTGGCGCTATTTCTGCTGTCACGGGCCAGTGGCAGCATTGCCATAGGCGGCTATCTGGTCATCGCCCTCATCACCTTGCGATTCGACTTGGTGCTAATGCGGTTGGCTCGCTCCGAGAACGATGAGGAACGCCGTTATGTTGCGGCACTTCTCGATTTTGTCAGCAACGCCGGTACGGTGATCGGGCTGCGCCTGCAAGCTGCCTCGCGAAAGATTCTGGGCAGTCGCCTAGCAACCATGATGGTACCGTTGCGTCGCGCTCTCTGGGTCAACGAAGTCAAGTGGTGCGTGGTGGACCTGATGGGTATGGGATTGACCTGGATACTTGTGGTCCACTACGTGCTGCAGCACCGCGAGCCCGGGCAAGCGGTGCTGCTAGGCACTATTTTCATGATCTATCAGTATGCCCAGCAGATTGCCTCGGTCGTCAGCGCCATCGCATCGAACTTCCAGAGTTTCTCGCGCATTCACACCGACTTCAGCAGTGCCGAACCCATCTGGCAGGCTCCGGGAGACCCACTGGCCACGGTGCCGGCCGTAGTGCCCGACGCGCCGTGGCAAGCCTTGGCACTGCGCGGCGTCACGTGGAGCTATTGCGCAGAGGGACGCGGTGGCCTGCATGATGTTGACTTGATCTTGCGCCGGGGATCTCGCATTGCGCTGATCGGGCCTAGCGGTGGAGGCAAGAGCACACTGCTGCGCACACTAGCTGGCCTCTATCTGCCACAACAAGGCGAGCTGTTGCGCGACGGCGAGTCAGTAGACTGGGCTGAACTGCGCACTCTGGCCACCTTGATTCCACAGGAAGCCGAAGTCTTTGAAGCCAGCGTAGAAGAGAACCTGACCTTTGGCGAATCCGCGAGCGCCGCTGCCCTGCAATCCGCTGTACACACCGGCGTGTTTGACGAAGTGCTGCAACGCATGCCCGACGGTCTGGCCAGCCCGGTCAACGAGCGCGGCAGTAACCTGTCAGGCGGACAGCGCCAACGTCTGGCCTTGTCGCGCGGGGCGCTAGCTGCGCGCGGGAGCTCTTTGCTGCTGCTGGATGAGCCCACCAGCGCACTGGACCCGCAGGCAGAAGGCCGGGTGTTCGATCGTATGTATGACGCGTTTCCGCATGCGTGTATCGTCGCTTCGGTGCACCGGCCAGGCTTGCTTAGCCGTTTCGATACGATCGTCGTCATGGAAGCCGGGCGCGTAGTGGATGCGGGACCGCGCGATGAAGTATTGGCCCGACGTACGCCTTGACCAAAGGCATCTTGGGCAAATCAAGCTTGATAGCAAAAAAAGCATAGGCACAACTCATGCCGTTCGCGTTGATGAACTAAATCCTGACGGTGCATTTTTGCGCTACCAACAAGGGAAAAATGAGGCTCACGGACGTGCCCCCCGGTGTTAGCCTGGGCATTCTTCCATCAACCCAATCGCTGTTCTGATTGTGGCCCTTGCTGCCAAAGGAGACTGTCATGTTTGAAAAATCGCATCCCATAGAAAAGAAAACGACCTCCTGGGGCGTCTCATGGGAGGATGCATACGGATACGTTCAAGCGATCCAGGTCGGCAACGATATCTATGTCTCCGGTCAGCTCAGCCACGACGAAAGCGGCACCTTTCTCCATCCTGCGCCTCTTGATTCGACGGGCCGGCCGACTGACTTCTCGATGATGGAGGCGCAGATGCGCGTCACCTATGACAACATTGCCAAGCTTCTCGCGCGGTTTGATGCAACACTAGACAATGTCGTAGCAGAAACCCTCTACGTATTGGATGTCGATGCCGCGTTCTCCGTCGCCGGTACAGTGCGTAAGGCAGCCTATGGCATTGAACGCCCACAATGTGCCAGCGATATTATTGGTGTCTCCAGATTGGCACAACCCGTGCAGTTGATCGAAGTCTCTTGCAAAGCCGTGCTCGGCAAGGCAACGAAAGTATAAGCGGCCTCGCGGGTGCTGGCACGAGCAAACCGAAATCGGCTAGTGCCCCGCGCCCTGAGCCAACCCTTATCCGGCATGAACACGGTATGTGACAATAAGGCGGCAATTCACCAGCAGCGACAAAAACTATTGATGCGTACAATATTTGAATTACCCTAGTTCTTGCGAAACGGGTTCTTCCATACGATACGCAAACCTATGGTGCATACCACTCAACAATTGTTGCCCGTCGCCGTACCGCCTTTCCGACTGTCCGGTGACGTTTGTTATGTATGTGGTGACTGGAGCGTACACGCGCTGGAACGCCCGGGCGAGGTCTTGGCCCGTTGCGAGGCGTTGTCAAAGGTCGGCCCTGAGCAACGCTGGGATCTCACTGGGATCGTGCGCATGGATACCGTGGGAGCCAATCTGATCTGGCACGCCTGGGGCGACGCGTTGCCCAAGCGGATACGGCTGACTCCCGGCATGCAGCAAGTATTTGATGCCCTGGCTTACCACCCGCACCAGGTTGAAGCTCCCCCTCCGCCGCCTCCGGACCGTTGGTCGCCCGTGCTCAAACTCGGGCAGAATGTCCTGGAAGGCGCGCGGCATGGCTATGCGTTACTCACCATGCTGGGACGATTGATGCTGGATCTGGGTACGATGATCCGTCGGCCCTCGCGAGCACCATGGCGGGAGATTTCCGCACAGATCTACCACACGGGTGCGCAGGCCCTGGGAATCACCGCCCTGGTGGGCTTTCTGATCGGGGTCGTCATCTCCTACTTATCATCGCAGCAGTTACAAGCCTACGGTGCAGACCGCTTTATCGTAAAACTACTAGGGACCTCGATCGTACGCGAGTTGGGACCCGTCTTGGCGGCGATTCTGGTAGCAGGGCGTTCGGGCTCTGCCTTTACTGCACAGATCGGCGTCATGCGAGTCACTCAGGAGCTGGACGCGATGGCGGTAATGGGGATTTCCCATAGCCAACGCCTGATTCTGCCACGCGTTATCGCGCTCGCCGTGGCTATGCCGTTACTCGTGGCGTGGACCGATGTCATGGCGTTGCTCGGCGGCATGCTGGCTGCGCGCGCGCAATTGGGTGTACCGCTGATCTGGTTTCTGAACAGTTTACCGGATGCGGTAAGCCTGGCGAATTTCGGTATCGGTTTACTCAAAAGCGCGACGTTTGGCGTGGTAATCGCGCTGGTGGCTTGCTATTTCGGCCTGACCGTCGAACCGAACACGGAAAGCCTGGGCCGTCGCACCACCACCTCTGTGGTGACTTCGATTACCGGGGTCATACTGGTTGATGCGCTGTACGCTATCGTCCTGAGCGGAGTGCCCTTATGAAAGACGATGTCGGCCACCAGCAGCATCTATTCAGCAATAACGCTTTGACGGTAGCACCGATTATTTCGGTGGTGGGCCTGAAAACGGCGTATGGCAAGCACGTCGTACACGAAAATCTGAATCTGACGGTTTATCCCGGCGAAATTCTCTCGCTGGTCGGTGGCTCAGGATCGGGCAAAACAACGCTGCTGCGGCAGATTATGGGGTTGGAGACACCCGCCGCAGGTACAGTAAAGGTACTCGGTATGCCCGTATCCGAAATGAGCCTGTCCGAATGCGACCGCCTGGCCCGCCGCTGGGGCGTACTCTTTCAGGCCGGCGCGCTGTTCTCAGCCTTGTCGGTATTCGATAATATTGCACTGCCCTTGCGCGAGTTGCGCACCATTCCGGAAGGCTTGGTCGAAGACGTGGTGATGTGTCGACTGGCAATGGTTGGCATGTCGGCTGACGACGCACATAAGCACCCCTCCGATTTATCGGGTGGAATGATCAAACGAGTGGCCCTCGCTCGCGCGCTTTCGCTGGATCCCGAGCTGTTGTTTCTGGACGAACCGACAGCTGGCTTGGACCCGCAACGCTCCGACGAATTCGTCGATCTCGTCCGCACCCTGCATCAGCAACTGCACTTTACTGTCGTCATGGTGACGCACGATCTGGACACGCTGTTGGCGCTGTCTTCGCGAGTCGCTGTGCTGGCCGACAAACGCGTGATCGTCACAGATACCGTGCAGGAAATTCTGAAGGTCGATCATCCCTTCATTCGTACTTTCTTTCTGGGCGAACGCGGCAGGCGTGCCCTACGCGAATACGCTCCAGAGGAGTTGCTGCATGGAAAGTCGTAGCTACGCATTGTTGGCAGGCACATTTACCCTGCTTTTGCTCGCGGGAGTGATCGTGATTGCCGTACTCCTTAATCGCACCAATATCACCTTGACCGACTATGAAATCGTGTCGACTGCGGCAGTTAGTGGCCTGTCGCAACAGTCTTCCGTGCGCTACCAGGGCGTGCCGGTAGGCAAAGTACAGACGCTCGAGCTGGACCCGAACGCGCCAGGCCTCGTACATATCCGCATCGGCGTGGCCTCCGATACCCCCATTACCGAGGCAACCTGGGCGGAACTGACCATACAGGGGATAACCGGTCTGTCCAATATCGACCTGTATGACGACGGCAGCTCAAAGGCCAGGCTGACGGCACAAGGCAATGCACTACCAGCTATTCCCCTGCGACCGGGCCTATTTGATCGTTTGTCTCAGGGCGGAGGCAATATTGTCAATGATGCGGAAAAAATCTCGTCGCACTTGGCTGCGCTGTTAAGCGACCAGAACGTGCAATTATTACAGGCAACTATGCAGAATGCAGCTGCCATGTCGGCCTCGTTGAAAGAAATTAGTGAGCAGTTGCGGCCGCAGGTGAGCAAGGTCGGCCCCTTGATCGAAAACCTGAATGACACCTCGCTTCAGATGAAAGTAGCGGCGCAGCGTCTGTCGACCTTGGCGGAGCAAACACGCCTTGCCGTAGCGCACCTTGATGCACCGGATGGCCCTCTGGCCATGGCCACGCACAGTCTGCGAGAAATTGCCTACGCGGCATCACGTCTGTCCAATGACACGTTGCCGGCGATAAGTGGAATGACCGATCAGATGAGTACGGCCGCGCACAGCATATCGTCAACCGCTCGCAACGTCGGCGACAGCCCACAGTCGATCATTTTTGGGGCGCCGCCACCGCGGCCAGGGCCGGGCGAGGCCGGTTTTCAGGGATTTGGGAGCACACAATGAGTATGTGTACAGCGGATAGGCGTATGGGCCGTTGGATGACAGGATCGTTGCTCTTGACGTTGATTCTGACGGTGTCTGGTTGTGGATTTGGGCACAATTCCGCCCCCGCGTATTTACTCGATCTCGGGACGCCCCCCAATACCGCCCCGGCCACCGATCAGACATCTGTGTCCGCCTCGACGCCTTCAGTAGGTACTCCTCATCGCGAGCCTGTAGCCATCAGGTTTTCCGGTGCGCAAATGCTGGCGAGTACAAACGTAATCTGGCGAGTGGGAGACAGCGCTAATCCACAGTCGTACGCAACATATCGCTGGGCTGCGCCGCCCCTGCAATTGGTTCAGCAACGAATAGTCGAAATGCTCTCTACGAACCGGGCGGTCGTGCAAGATGGAGCAGATCCGCACGCGCCGCTACTGCAGGTTTTCCTGACACGCTTTGAACAGGTCTACGCGCCGGATGGAAAATCCAGTACGGGACAAGTGTCGATGCAGGTGGTGCTGGTACGCAATCACCGCGTCGAGGGTTCGGTTTTACTGTCTCGCAGCGCGCCGGCGCCGACTCAGGATGCACAAGGTGGTGCGCAGGCATTGCGCACTGCGACCGACGCTGCGACCGATGAGTTAATCAGATGGCTGGAACAGCAACTACGTCAAACCACCACTGAGCCGGGCTCTTGAGAGCTCAGGTCATTCCCCGTCAGACGCGCCCACGCCTCGTAACCACCTTGTAATGCCCAAATATCGGTGTAACCCGCTGCGCGCAGGCGCGCGACTAAAAGTGCGGCGGAAATCTCGTTTGGACAAGCGCAATAAACCACAATCCTGGACGGTGGATCAGTTCGTGGCAACTCGGATAGCGGCGCGGCCAAGTCTACCGCGATGGCGCCGGGAATACGCGGCAAGGCGATATCGGCTCCCGGTCGCACGTCGAGCACGATTGGCGCATGCCCTGTCTCTTGCCACTGCAGCAGGTCTTCGGGCAGCAAACGGGGAACCCGGCGTAGGCGTCGCACAAGCATCCAGCGACGCATCCCTCGCACCAGCACATACGCCAATAGCAAAAACGCGAGCAGAGCCAGACCGCGCACGCCATACGTGGCCAGTAGCGTCAACACTTCATCCACAACATTGCGAAATAAAGCGCCCAACAATAGCCCCGAACCGACCCAGATCAGTGAGCCGCCTACGTCATATGCCAGAAAGCGCATATACGGCGTGCCCGTCAAGCCGGCCATGACGGTAGACAGTGCGCCCGCGCCCGGCATGAACTTGCACACTAGCAGCGACCGTACGCCCACGCGCAAGTACAGCTTCTGCGTCTGGCGGATGCAGGAATCCTGCGACAACGACACCTTGCACACCAATTTCAGCAACCGCCCGCCGTAATTCCGGCCAGCAACGTACCAGCCGCTGTCGGCCAATAGACAGGCGAGCGACGCCAGCAAGCCTGAGACGAGCCAGTCGCCAGGACTGCTGGCCAGCGCGCCAGCAACGACCAGCATAGGATAGGCGGGAACGGGCAGGCCGGCCTGCTCGGCCAATACGTTCAAAAACACAAACCATCCGCCATAGAGTGCTAATAGGGTCTGGATGTCGAGCATGGGAAAGATAGTTTCATATTTGTGAAAGCTTAGACTTCAACTCGCTCTATTTTGCCGGATTTAGCACGAAGTCATACCCATTTCGTAGGGGCGCCCTTTGCACATGAAAGGGGCCGAATACCGTTGCTTCCGTATAACTCGCAGACCGACGGCCTGACTATGCTCGACGAACGGTGACGGCGTTTCCGACGTTGTGATCTCCCGCCGAAATCAGGTCTTCCAATTCGCCCAAAGCAGGCGGCGCGGCTTGAAACCGAGCGTCGCTTTGGCCCGGTCATTGGAGGCCCCGGTCAATACTGTGTGATAGTAAACAGCCTCTTGACCCGCAACGGTCAGCGCCTCGTCTACTGTCAGCTTGGACGGAGGCGGTGAGTCGGACCATCGAGCAAATGCCGGTAACCATTCCGATATGGAAAGAGGGTCATCGTCGACCACGTTGTAAATTCCGGCCTCAGCCGTTACCGCCGCCGCAGTTGCTGCCACGGCATCGTCTATATGAACGAAAGACCAAACAGCAGATCCATCGCCGATGATCACCGACTCGCCCTTGCGAAGTTGTTCCGCGATTGCACCATCCGGGCGATACCATGTGCCTGGTCCGTAGAAAAACCCGTAACGCAGGACCACCCCCTGCAACGTTGTAGAGCGCAGCACCCGGTCCTCATAGGCGCCGATCACGCGTGTACTCTCGCCCACCGGACCCGGTGCGTCTGTGCGTAATCCGGCTGTTTCATCGGCAAGCGTTCCCTTCGCAGTGTCGAGAAAAAAGCCACGTGATTGCATGATGTAGCGTGAAACACCAAGCTCCTGTGCAGCGGCCAACAGATTACCGCCGCCCTCTTCATGCAACCGAGTATCCATTGGCATGAATTTGATGATGTCTGCAGGGTTCGGCGGCAAAAAGGTGAGCTGATCGATGACAACATCCGGCGATGCGGCATGGATTGCATCGCGCACGGCCTGCCGATCAAACGCATCGGCCGTAGAGACCGATGCACCAACTTCACGTAATCGGTCAACACTCTGGCCCGCGCGCGTCATGCCTGTGACCTCGTGCCCCAATGCACACAAGACACGCACTAACGGCAGACCCACGGCCCCGGTCGCACCAGCCACGAAAATTCTCATGCGTAAACTCCTTCAATCAATAAGTGCTAAAAGGACCGAAATCCGGTGCTATTGCGCTTAGCTCTTGCCTGCGGCCTGAGGCGTATTCCGGAAGCTGATCGCCATACGGTTGAACGCATTCATCAAACTGATCGCGATCGTCAGATCAACCAGTTCTTTCTCGTTAAAAACCGCTCGCGCGGCCTGATAATCGCTATCCGGCACCCCGGTCTGTGCAACAAGTGTCACCATCTCTGCCCAAGCCAAGGCGGCACACTCGACGTCGTTGAAAAGCTCCCCACCCTCCCGCCACGCCTGCACGAGTGCCAGTTTCTCTATCGATACGCCTTTCTTCACCAAATCGCGAGTGTGCATATCGAGACAATAAGCACAATTATTGATTTGCGAGATACGCAAGTACACGAGCTCTACCAATTCCGCCGGCAAGCCTGATTGCAGCACGTAGCCATACACGCCCCCAAGCGCTTTGACACCGTTCGGGGCGACCTGGTTGTAATCAATACGGCGAGTCATGATGTATGTTCTCCTAGATCATTTGATGGGTGTAGTGAGCTCTTTATCGTCCGTATCGACAACAAAAACGGCAAGCAGCTTGGCAGGTTTTGTCTTGCTCGCATTACGGCTGACAGAATGCGTTGCACCGGGAGGTTCGAACCAACTTTCACCGGCTTTATAGACACGCGTCTCACCGCCGTTAACCTGCGATTCGATCTCTCCCGAAAGCACGTAGGCAAAGATGAATGACGACTTGGCGTGTGTATGCGGCAAAGAGGCCACGCCGGGCCCGTAGCCCACCTCCACCACGACCATCGACTTACCAGGAATGTTTGGAATGGCTTGTTCAAAGACGGGAGTAACAGTTTCTGGCAAACCACCATGAGCCAGAACTGGGGTCGCAAAACCAACGGACACCGCAGCAGAAATCACTGCGATCAAGGATCGTATCTTCACAAGGGTTCTCCTTAAAATGAGCTCAAAGTCACTCAAATCTATGCTTTCCTCAGGCCCTGAAAAAGACCTGAAAGCACAAAATAATTTTGCACTTCCAATCACAATTCACCATTGACTCGCGGATGCAATTTCAGCCGCGCAACACTTTACGGAGACCATGGCCGACTTCGAACACCCTCTCAGGTTAGCGTCCTCGATATTGCAAATGGATCCAGCGTTCGTATCCGATCGAGGGAGAAATAGCGGGGTGCGATGCTTTCTGCTCCGAACACGAACACGTTTTGACGATCAACAACTATTGCCACTTTGCCGAATAGGTCAGGTGATTCACGATAGCGCAAACCGCCAGGAATCAGCGGCGCATTTTTGCGCTATCGAAGAGGAAAAATGGCACTCATCTCGCAGTCATCCGCCAGAAATCGGGCAATGGCCTTCAATCAGATTTTTTTGCTTTGCAACTGCCTCGGCACAAAAGGACATAAACGACTTCACGCGCTCAGATTTTCGTATATCTGGATGTGTCAGCAGCCAAAGCGCGTCACTAAGTTCGGATACGACGGGGCCCACTCGCGTTAGTCCAGGCGTCCTGTCTCCAAGCATGCAGGGGAGAAATCCCAAACCCAACCCGGCAACGATTGCGTCTTTGACACCAACCACTGAGTCGGTACGATATTGAACATTCTCCGGTGCGACTTTATGCTCGACATGTTCAAATGCTTTAAGACTGGACAAGTGCGCAGTATAGGAAACCCACACGTGGTCATAGAGTGCCGTAACCGTCGATCTCTTGTGTAGAAAAGCAACCC
>Ga0182738_1001053_pt1 | contig 35790 bp, 27 predicted proteins | sample eDN5th30CBELigMG_FD_128876 | JGI IMG/M metagenome (GOLD analysis project Ga0182738, IMG submission 128876) | Enriched Miracle-Growth compost microbial communities from Emeryville, California, USA - eDNA 5th pass 30_C BE-Lig MG (version 2)... ...
CCTGAAAAAGGCGCGGATGGAGACGGCATTGGTGGTGTCGTCGGCGCCCTGATCGATGACCTTCAGCACGTCGTCCGGGCCGATGATCGAGGCCGTGACCTGCACGCCGCCGGTGCCCCAGCCATAGGGCATGGGCATTTCGCGGCTGGCGAACGGCACCTGATAGCCGGGAATGGCGATGCCCTTCAGGATGGCGCGGCGGATCATCCGCTTGGTCTGCTCATCCAGATAGGCGAAGTTGTAGCTTGCGATGTCAGTGGACTGCATGGTCATTCCGCCGCCTCCTGCTGTTCGAACCGGTTTTCGCGCGCATCGTGCTCGGCGCGCATGCGGCGTATGAGGTCGAGCTCCGCCTGGAAGTCGACGTAATGCGGCAGCTTCAGGTGTTCGACGAAGCCCGTGGCCTGGACATTGTCGGAATGCGAGATGACGAATTCCTCGTCCTGCGCGGGGGCGACGACATCCTCGCCGAATTCGCGGGCGCGCAGCGCGCGGTCGCACAGCGACATGGACATGGCCTTGCGCTCGGACTGGCCGAAGACGAGCCCGTAGCCGCGCGTGAACTGTGGCGGCACCTTGGCCGAGCCCTTGAACTGGGTGACCATCTGGCACTCGGTGACGCGGATGCGGCCGAGCGGCACGGCGAAGGGCAACTCCGGCACGTCCAGCTCCAGCTCGACCTCGCCGATGCGGACCTCGCCGACGAAGGGGTGGTTGCGGCCATAGCCGCGCTGGGTGGAGTAGCCGAGCGCAAGCAGGAAGCCTTCGTCGCCGCGCGCCAGCGCCTGCAGGCGCAGGTCGCGTTCGATGGGGAAGTCCAGCGGCTCGCGCGTCAGGTCGCCGGTGACGTGATCCTGCGGCATGTCGCCGTCGCCTTCAATCAGACCTTCATGCGCAAGGATTTCCGAAACGCGCGGCATGCGGCCTTCCTCGGCCCCGCGCTGCTCGGGTTCATCGACTGGCGAACCCGCGGCGATCCCGGGGTCGAGCAGACGGTGCGTGTAGTCGAAGGTAGGTCCAAGCAACTGCCCGCCGGGCAGGTCCTTGTAAGTCGCGGAAACACGCCGCTCGACCAGCATGGCGCCGGTGTCGATGGGGTTGGTGTAGCCGAAGCGCGGCAGCGTGGTGCGATAGGCACGCACCAGGAAGACCGCCTCGATCAGGTCGCCGCGCGACTGGGCGATAGCGAGCGCGGCCAGTTCGCGATCGTAGAGCGAGCCTTCGGCCATGACGCGATCGACGCCGAGCGCGAGCTGTTCCACGATCTGGTCGATGCGCAGCGCCGGCACCGAACGGTCGCCGCGGCGGCGGTCGGCAAGCAGCCTGTGCGCGTTGGAAATGGCGGCATCGCCGCCCTTGACGGCCACATACATGGGTCAGCCCTCCATGGTCTTGATACGCGTGGTGCGCGGCAGGCAGGCCACCCCTTCGGGCGCGGCCAGGATGACATCGACGCCGCGCGGGAAACGAGCGCGGTTCTGCTTCCATTGCTCGACGAAGTGGCGCGGCAACGAAACGGGCGCGAAGGCGACCGATGTTTCGATGCCGGGACCTTCGAGCTGGAGCATTTCGCCGCCCGAAAGGCTCGCCACCTGAAGGATGAGCGTGGTGGAGCGGTCGGGGTATTCCTGCGACCCTTGCGCGAAATTCTCGAGCGCAATCAGCTCGGCCGGGCTCGACGCGATGGCGAAATGGGCATCGGCCGCTGTGTGGGGCAGCGGCGCGCCGGTGTGGAAGCCGAGCCAGTGACGGGCAGCGGGCGACGCCTGCAAGGCCGCATCGAGCCAGAGCGGCGTATCGGCATCACAGAGCGACAGCGCGACGGCAGCCGCGATCGGCGCCAAAGGCGACGGCGGCGCGGTGAGTTCGCCGCAAGGCTGGATGGTTCCGGGACGCGCCATCGCGTCCATGACCGCGCGGAACATCGCCTGCGCGTCGAAGACCGGGTTGGCGAAGCCGCCGTCTATTGCCTCAATGTCCATCAGTCCTCTCCGCGTACCATGGTGAAAAAATCGACCTTGGTCGCCGCCGTCTCGGCGCGGCGACGGTCATCGGCTTTTGCCTGCGCCACACGCAGCGGCGCGATGATTTTCGTTTCGATGTCGTCGCGGCGCGAGGCGTCCTGCCACAGCGCGTCGGCTATGGCCGAAAGCAGCGCCTTCTCCTTGTCGCGGCCGAGCGCGTAGGCGTGGCCCACCGCGCCGCCTTCCACCCGCACCGTGGCGCGGGTGACGGTCGCCTCGCCGAAGTTGAACGGCGCACCGCCGCCGCCGATGCGCCCGCGCACGGTGACCAGCCCGGTTTCGGGCCCGCGCAGCCGCTGCACATCTCGCGGCAGGCCGGCTTCGTCCCACAGCGCCTTCAACGTTTCGCCCGGCGCATTGGCAAGCGCGGCCATTGCCGCCTTGCGCGCCAGCGCCTCTTCCTGTTCCTGCCGCCTGTCGGTCTTCATGGCCGCTCCATCTCTTCGTATATTTGTCTATTGCTCTAGACAACCAAACAAATTATACTCCCTTTCTAATCGCTGTCCATGACGGCTGGATGACGGAGCGGAAAATGGAACAGGCCGGCGAAGAGCTGATGGAACGCCGCAGCGGCGTGGCACTCTGGCGGCAGGTGGCCGACCGCATCCGGCTGGGCATCAGCAACGGGACGCTGGGCGACGGCAGCAAATTGCCTCCGGAAATCACGCTGTCGCAGCAATTCGGCGTCAACCGCCATACGGTGCGGGCGGCGATCTCGGCGCTGGTGCAGGAAGGCGTGCTGCGCGCCGAGCAGGGGCGTGGCACCTTCATCGAAAGCCGCAAGCGGCTCTCCTACCCGATCACCACGCGCACGCGTTTCTCGACCGGCCTCAAGGACCAGACGCGGGCGCGGCGGGTGGCCTTGCTCCGACATACGATCGAACCCGCCAGCGGACGCGTTGCGGAAGCGCTGCGGCTGGAGCCGGGCGCGCCCGTGCTGCGACTGGAAACCGTCAGTGAGGCAGACGGACGATGCGTTTCATGCGGCACGAGCTGGTTCGACGCTACGCGCTTTCCGGCATTTGCCGATGTGTTCGCCGAGACGGAATCGGTTACGGCCAGTTTTGCCCGTTTCGGCGTGGACGATTATGTGCGCCGCTCCACGCTGGTGTCGGCGCGGCACGCGGATGCCGACGACCTCGACCATCTGAAGCTCTCCCCCGGAGCCATCGTGCTGGTGACAATCGCCATCAATGACGACCTGGAGGGCCGGCCAATCCAGTTTTCGCAGACGCATTTCTCGGCCGACTTGGTGGAGCTGGCAATCGAGACGTAGCGGCAGCGGCGCCTCCGAGCGGCCCGCTCACACCGCCGCGGAATGCCGCGCGCCATTGCTGCCCAGATAGGCATCGAACGCCGCCACCACTGCGCGCACCACCGGGCGGCCGCGTTCCGTCACGACAAAGCGGTCGCCGTCGGTGATGACGAGCCCGTCTTCGTCCTCGGCTACAAGACGGTCGGCCAAAGCTGCCAGCGGCGCACCGGTGATCCCGAAGCAATCCGTGAATTCCGCTTTGGAGAAGGAGAAATCGCACATCAGCCGTTCGATCACCCAGGCGCGCATGCGGTCTTCCTCCGACAGCGCGAAACCCTTGGTCACCGCCAGCCCGTTTTCCGAGACAAGCCGCTCATATTCGCCCGTGGCCGTGCTGTTCTGCACATAGCCCTGCCCCAGCTTGCCGATGGATGAGGCGCCGAAGCCGATCAGCGTATCGAGGTCATCCACCGTATAGCCCTGGAAATTGCGGCGCAGCCGGCCTTCGCGATGCGCTACCGCCATCGCGTCGCCGGGCTTGGCGAAATGGTCGATGCCGATCACCTGATAGCCGTGGCCGGCGATGATTTGCGCCGCACGCGACGACTGCTCGAAGCGTCCGACGATGTCGGGCAACGTCGCCTCGTCGATCATGGTCTGGTGCTTGCGCATCCATGGCACATGCGCGTAGCCGAACAGCGCGATGCGGTCGGGGTCGAGGGAAAGTGCCTGCTCGACGGTTGCCGCGACACTGTCCACCGTCTGGTGGGGCAAGCCGTAGAGCAGGTCGAGATTGACCGATTGCGCCCCGCGGGCGCGGGCGGCGTCCACCACGGCCTTCGTCTGCGCGAAACTCTGTTCGCGGTTGATGGCAGCCTGCACCCTGGGGTCGAAATCCTGCACGCCGAGGCTGACGCGGGTCATGCCGATTTCGGCCAGCGCGTCGAAGCGTGCCTCGTCCATGTCGTTGGGATCGATCTCGACGCTGATTTCGGCGTCCGGTCGGAACTTGAAGGCTCCGCGCAACACGTCATTCAGCGTGCGCATGTCGTCGGGCGACAGCATGGTGGGCGAACCGCCGCCGAAATGCAGCGCCCCGACTTCGACACCGTCCGCAACCAGCCGCGCCACCGTGGCTATCTCGCGATAGAGATAGTGCAGATATTGCGCGATCGGCTCGTAGCGGCGCGTCTGCCTGGTGTTGCAGGCACAGAACCAGCATAGGCGGTCACAATAGGGAATGTGAATGTAGAGCGACAACGCCGTTCCCGGCGCGATCTTGCCCAGCCATTCACGATAGGTCGCGACATTCACGCCGCCATGGAAATGCGGCGCGGTGGGATAGCTGGTGTAGCGCGGCACAGGCGCGGCGTGCTTGCGGATGAGGTCTGTGTGCATCGGTCGGGCTCCGGACTTGTCCGTACCCGGCCAGCATTACAAGCTGCCCTGCCCGCGTCGTTGATCTCGATCAACCGGCCCGGCCACGCCCGCCTCAATAGTCCTTTTCGTAGAACACGCCGAGGCTGGAATCACCATCGGACCCGACCGCGCCCTTCGCCTTCAGGTTCCTGGTGATGTCGAGATTGACCGTGCCGCGCGTGGCGCCACCCGCGCCCGCCTCCACACCCAGATAGATGTTGTCCTGGATATAGCGGCCGGCGCGCACGGCGGCGTTGCCCTTGCTGTCGGTGACGACGTCCAGATCGTCCAGGCCGGTGGCGCTGCGCAGATTGCCGAGCAGCGAGTTGTTGCCGCCGCCTGCCAGCTCGGCCGCTGCCGCAGCGAGCTGCGCGATCTGGAAGGCCGACAATTCATCGAGGCCACGATTGAAGATCAGGCGAGCCAGAACTTCGTCCTGCGGCAGTTCCGGCTGCGAGGAGAAGGTGACGCTGATGTCGGACGCCCGGCCCGAAACCGTGATGAAGACGGTGATGTCGGTGCCTTCCGAACGCGCGACGAAGTTGAGGAACGGGTCCATGTCGCCCACCAGCGTCACCGTGCCTTCATCGAAGGTGATGCGCTGGGTGAGGATGCTGAGCCGGCCGCGAATGAGCTGGAAGCCGCCCACAGGCTGGATGTCGGAGACCGGGCCGGTGAGCTTGACCTGGCCGCCGAGTTCGGCGTCCAGCCCGCGCCCGCGCACGAAGATGCGGTTGGGCGTGTTCACGCTGACGTCGAGGCGCATGACGCTCGGCCGCGCCGTGGGTGTCGGCGTGCCGTCATTGGCGCGGGCGCGCTTCAGCGTCTGCGCCACCGCCTTGGGCGGATTGACGTGCCTGACGTCCAGAGCGGCCGCGCCGCCGCCGAATGTGTCGGGCACGGTGATCTCTGCGCGATCGACGTCGATCCGGCCCGACAGCAGCGGATCGCGCGTCAGCGGGCCGGTGATGGCGAGCGTGCCGTTGACGGTCGCCACGACCAGATTGCCATCCGAATAACGGGCGTTGTTGAGCATGATGCGGATATCCGCCGGGAACGCGGCGGCCGCATCGAGGGACACCGTGCCGGTAGCACTCACCGAGCCGCCCGCGCCGAGATTTGCAGAAGCGTTGCGGATCGTCACGCGGTCGCCGTCGATCGTGCCCATGACGGCGATGGATTGCACGCGCACATTGCTTTCGGGGTCGACGAACTGCGCGCCCTGCGTTGAGAACATGCCGCGGATCGAGGGCTGGCGCAGATTGCCGGAAATGGTGGCATTTGCCGTCAACGTGCCGCTCGCCTGCGCGCCGCGTTCGGCCAGGAAGCGATTGGCCAGCGACAGCGGCGCCTCGCCGCGCACGGAAAGATCGAGGCCGTTGCCCGAGACCGGCACACGGCCGCTGGCGGTCAGCGACAGGCCTTGCGGCCCGCTGGCCGTTGCCGACGAGAGCGTCAGCACCTTGTCGGCGAAGTTCCCGGCGATGGTGAGTTCCAGCGGTGCGGCCCCCGCCTCTTCGAGAGCGGCCGCGCGCAGGCCCGCTCCGCGCAGGTTGAATGTTGCGGCCGGATTGTCGACCTGGCCGGTGACGCGCGCCGTGCCGGAAACATTGCCGCCCAGCCGCTGATTGGGCACGGCAGCGTTGAGCACGGCGAGCGGGAAGGATTCCAGCCCGATGTCGAGCGCCAGCGCGCCCTTGTCCAGCGGCACCACGCCGTTGACGCTTGCGCGCAGCCCTTCGGGGCTGGTGACGGAGGCCTTCACATCGAGCCGGTTTGCCGTGGAATTGCCCTCGGCATCGAGATTGATCGTGGAAAGCCCTGCCTGCCGCAAGGCCGCCGCCGCAATCGAATTGCCCCTGAGCGAGAAGCGCACGTCCGGGCTTTGCCGCGTGCCGCCGATATTGGCGGTGCCGTTGATCGTGCCCGCCAGGCCGAGATCCGGGCGTATGGCGTTGGCGATCGCCAGCGGCAGGTCGGCAGTGTTCACGGCAACGTCGAGCTTGTCGTTCACCTCGCCGCGCGCGGTGATGCGGCCGCCGCCGACATCGAGCGCCAGATTGTCGATGGAAATCGCCTGCCCGCGCATCTGCAGTGCCGCCGGCTCGACAAGCTTCGCCGTCAGCTTGCCCTGCGCGAGATCGGCCTGCTGCAACGCCAGCCGGAAGCCGCCCTCGATGGGCGTCAGGCTGCCGGCGACGGCGGCAGTCGCGCCATTGTCGAGTTTCGCATTGGCGTTGAAATTCGTCGCCTCGCCCTGCTGCTGCGCCGTGGCCTGCACGGTCGAGATGTCGATACCGCCGGCGACCACCTTGCTGGCGTTGAAGGAGCCATCGGCCATCGGCACGCCGAAGAGATCGGCTATGGTGGCGTCGAGATCGGCCTTGCCGACGCGGACATTGTCCACCACCAGCTGGTCGATATTGGCGCGAACCGAGGCGTTCTGCCTGCCCTCCCGAGGCTCAAGCGCGATGTCGGCATTGACCGCGCCGGTGGCCCGCCTGAGCAGCAGCGCTGCGGCGGTCGAAACATCGGGCGCGGCGAGCGACAGCTTGCCATCCAGCAGGCCGTCCTTGTTCTGGGCCACGTCGCCGGTGAGGCGCGCGCCGCCGGCGGTGAATTTCAGGTCGCCCAGACGCTTTTCAGCGTCGTTGACGGCAATGGCCGAAGCGAGGTCCACGCGATTGCCATCCAGGAAGGCATTGCCGGTGACGTTGCCGTTGAGATCGCCCTTTTGCAGCGTGCCCTCGAAGGCAAACACGGCATCGCGCAGCGTCTTGCCGACCAGCGTTCCCGCCGGCACGTCCGCACCGAAGGTGAGGCCGATCAACCCATCGGTGCCGGCGGCGCGGCCCTTGGCCGTAAGCCGTCCCGAAGCCTGCGGCGACAGCAGCGCGATGTCGGCCACCGAAAGATCGAAGCCGAAATCGGCGGCACCTGTGGCAAAGCGGCCATCGGCCCTGGCCTCGACCTGATCGTTGACGATGCGCAACTGCCGCGCCACCAGACCGTTCTCGCCGCGGGCGACGCCGCCTGTGATGCGCGTGGTACCCTTGAGCAGATTGTCGGCGGCGGGCGAGCCGATGCCCAACTCCCCGGCCGTGCCATCGAGCGTCAGGTCGAAGGCGCCGGTGATCGGCCTGATCTCGCCCTTGGCGACCAGATCTGCCCCGCCGGTCAACTGGCGTCCGGCCAGTGACGAGAAAGGCACGAGCGAGCGGGCCTTGAGGCCGACATCGCCCCTGAAGGCGAATTCGGCGATATCACCGGCCAGAGACAGGCTGAAACCATTGGCCATCAGCTCGGCCCTGGCGAGCTTCACCGGCGCGCCGGCCGTCCATTCGCCGCCGACATCGAGGGTCACGCGGTCGCCCAGCGCCTCGCCGACATCGGCGCGCTTGGCGACGATGCCGGACGCACCGCCTGTGGCCTTGAAAGTAAGATGGCGCCGGGCGGAATCCGAAACGTTCTGCGCAAGGCCGGACAGCAGCACCTCCACCGACTTCGATGAGAAGGTCTCGGTGGCAAGATCATCGATCTTCAATGCGCCCGACCATTCGTCGCCCGGCTTGTCGCCGAAATTCAGCGTGAAGCTGGCATGCTGCACCGTGTTCTGGCCCGGCGCGGGCAGAAGCACCGGCTTGCCGGCCGGGTCGGCGATCTCGGCATTGAGAGTCAGGCGCTCAAGGAAACCATCCGAAGTCGTGCCGGCCTGGGCCTTGAGCTGCAAGGCGGCACTTTGCAGGTCGAGATTATCGAGGGTTACGCCGCCCCCGTCGCGCACAAGACCGGAAGTTTGCAGTGTGGTTTCGGAGCCGAAGAAGTCGCGGAAGCGCGGCGAGACGAGCTGCGCGATCGGCCCGTGCAGATCGGCATTGAAGCCGAGCCCGCGATCCTGGCGGCGCAGCGCGAGCTTACCGGTCAGGGCGCGCAAGCCATCGGCATCGAGCGTCAGGTCCAGGTCGAGATCGGAAAGAGGCCCCTTGCCCTGCAGGGCCAGCGCCACCGGCGGCCGGCCTTCGATGTTGAGCAGATTGGCGACGATGCCGTCGGCCGGCTCGTCGAGCTTCAGGTGGAGGTCCAGCACCTGCGTGGAATTGGCATAGGCCGCCTTCAGCGCCAGTTGCCCGCCTGGCCCGTCGAGCCGGTTGATGTTCAGCGTGGTGTCGAGCGTGCCGCTGGCGAGTTGCAGATTGCCGGTCATGCCGATCTCGGCTGCAAGACCGAACAGGTCCTCGCCCAGCACGACATGGGGCACCTCCAGCGCGCCGAGCCTGATCGAAAGAGGCAGTTCGGGAAGCTGGAAACTGCTCGATTCAGGCGACGGCGCGGCCTCGGACGGCAACGGCCTGCGCATCACGTCGATGCGGTCGGCCGCCAGCGTATCGATGGAAAGCCGGCCCAGAAGGAGCGCCGAGCGCGTCCAGACGATGCGCGCATTGGTGATGCGCAGCCACACGCCCTGCCGGTCGGCGATGGTGATTTCGCCGATCGTGGCGTTGGACGACAGCACGCCCTGGATATTGTTGATACGGATCTGCCGATCCGGCGTCGAAAGCTGGTTCTCGACGAAGCCGACGAAATAGGAGCGCTCCTCGTCCGCAGTTTCCTGCGCAAGCGCGGACACCGCCAGCAGGGGCAGCGTGCAGACGAAAAGGGCGATGGCCAGAACTATCCGGGTCAAAACGCTTGTCCTATTCCCACATAGAAGCCGATGCTCGGATCGCCGCTGTGGCGATTAAGCGGCACGGCGGCATCGAGCCGGATGGGCCCGAGACCGGTGATGTAGCGCAGGCCCCCGCCGACGCCGACGCGCAGATCCTCCCTGAACTTCGGCACCGAATCGATGCCGACATAGCCCGCATCCACGAAGCCGACGAGGCCGATGCTGTCGGTGACGCGCGTGCGCAATTCCGCCGAGCCCTCGATGAGCGAGCGGCCGCCGACGATGCGGCCATCGCCCACCGGCACGCCGATATTGCGATAGCCGTAGCCGCGCACCGAGCCGCCGCCGCCTGCGAAGAACAGCTTGTCGGGTGCGATCTCGGCAATCGACGGGCCAACCAGCGTGCCGACCTTGAGGCGACCGGCGGCGACCACACGCTTTTCCTCGCCGAAGCCGTAATAGGCGCGGCCCTCCACCGTGGCGCGGCCGGCGGCGTTGCCGTAGTTGAACTCGTAGAAGGGCTCCAGCGTCGCCTCGGCATAGTAGCCTTCGGTGGCGTCGGTCTTGTTGTCGCGGCTGTCGTAGATGATGCCGCCGAGCAGACCGACATTGACGAAATTGCGCTTGCCGAAGACGTCGTCGTCGAAGCGCGCGGCTCCGCCGGTGAGCGACACACGGCCCGAAAGCTCGTCGCTGAAGATATGAGTGAAGCCGGCATCCGCGATGACGCCGGTGCGTGTATAGGCGTCCAGCACCTCACGCTCGCCGATCACCGAGGAAACGAAATTGGTGTCGGGCGTGTAGACGCCCGGCTTGATGAAGGTCGCGCCCAGACGATAGGTGAGTTCGTCCGGCTTGAAGGAATTAACGAGGCCCGACACCTTGGCTTCCAGCCGCAGCCGCTCGGCGCGGCCGAACAGGTTGCGGTGCATCCAGTAGGCTTCCAGCCCCGCGCCGTCGATGGTGGAATAGCTGCCGCCGATGCCGAAGCGGCGCGGCAGGCGTTCCTGCACGATGAGGCTGATCGGCAGCGAGCCGTCCTGCCCGATCTCGTCGCCCTCCTGGAAACGCATGGCGCGGAACACATCCAGCCGTGCGAGCCGCTTGCTGGCGCGGGCGAGATCGTCGGGGTCATATTCCTGGCCGGGTTGTATCCCGGTCATCCAGGCGAGGAATTTCGGGTCGATGCGCTCGGTGCCCTGCACGTCCACCGGCGCGAAATAGGCCTTGCGGCCGGGGTCCATGGTCAGCGTGGCGTTGAGCCGGTTGGTGTCGTGCTCGGCCACCACATCGCGGCTGGCGACCTGAGCCTTGGCATAACCCTGCTGGCGCCAGGCTTCCACCGACAGCCTTTCGGCCGCCAGCACCACGCCCGAACGCGCCACCTCGCCCGGCAGGAAGCCCTCGTCTTCCGGCAGCCTGACCTTGTCGGTCTTGTCCGTCGGCGGCGGTGCGCGGTGGACGATGCTGGTTTCGCCGAACAGGAAGATCGGGCCGGGATTGACCACCACCTGCACGGCGACGGGGTCGGCCAACTCGGTATCGGGAGGAAGGTCGGCCGCCTCGCGCCCGCCCACCAGAATACTGATCGAGCCGCCATAGCGGCCCTCGGTGTAGAGCGCCCCGAGCAGGCGGCGATAATCGCCGCGCGCCTTGGCCAGCAACCCGGCCGCGCCCGATGCCGCTTTTTCGCGATCGGCCCAAAGGGTAGACGCGCCCTTCAGGCGGGATTCGACATCGTCATTGTCGCCCGAGACGGAAAAATCGACGGTGTAGCGTTGCGGCTCGCCGATCACGTCCTCGGCCGAATCATCCTTTTTCTTGCCGAAAAGATGGATGCCGAAGAGTTCGAACGCCGCCGCCGGCGCAACGGGGCCGGCCACGAGCCCCAGGCCGACGAGCAGGCAGAGCGCAGTGCTGGTAGTAGGTACTCTCACTCAAGCTCCTGGACGCGTCACACGCGGTCAATAACGGCCAAACGCACCTGTCGCGCGCCTCGAAAAGCTCTCCGCCCCCTCGAGAGAAGAGCCGAAGTGTAGGGGATGGCGATGCCGGAAAAAAGCCTCCGAGCCGCGGGAGGCTTCAATCCGATGCAATTTTCGGTCGACATGTGACCAAAAATAGACGCCAAAGGTTGCAGCTTTCCAAACGGCGGCCGGAACACCCGGCCGCCCGTGGCCCGGATCAGTGACCGGAGCTGAGCTTCAGGCCGATGAGCCCCGCCACGATGAGGCATACGCTCACGATGCGGAACAGGGTCGCCGCCTCGCCGAAAGCGACGATACCGACGATGAAAGCGCCGACGGCGCCGATGCCGGTCCAGATGGCATAGGCGGTGCCGAGCGGCAGCGTGCGCATGGCAAGCGCCAGCAGCCACAGGCTGATCAGCATCGTGATCGCCGTTATGATCGAGGGTGTGAGCTTGGTGAAGCCTTCCGATTGCTTCATGGTCGACGACCAGACGACCTCGAAGACACCGGCGAAGAAAAGATAAATCCAGGCCATGGGGACATTTCCTTCTACAGCCGCACCGGATGGCAACGGGCGCAGCTTTCTGAGATTTTCGACGTACGCGCTATTCGATCACGGGTGTGCCGGCAAGCAGCCGCGTCACCGGTGCGGACGCAAGCGCAGACAGGTCCGGGCAATCTGCCCGGCAGCGATGCCAGTGCGGTCTTGCGTGTCGCGCGATGATGTGCAGGGAGGATGGGGAAGAAGACAATCGCACCATCACTTCGGATCTCCGAAACAATGGGGCCGTCCCCGTTGATCTTGAAATGCGGGTCGTCCCGCACGCAGCCGATATAGACATTTCCGTAACCGGTGGCCAGCCCCTGTACGGGCAGACATGGCCGGCAGCCAAGGGGCAAGACAACAGGACCCCATTCGTGTTACCTACATCTTTAGCTTTGCCGTTCATTCCGCGCAGAGTTTTACCGTATATGCTCGGCCATGATCGCTGCGCGCAGCTTGCGGACAATGCCCAAGCCCCCCTCACGCCCGGATCGCCATGAAACTGGATTTCCTGACCCTCTACCTGGTCATCCTGCTGAACTCGCTCACCCTTACCGTCATATGGGCCGCGATTTCGGCTGTCTACCGCAGCTTCGAAGCCGCCCGCTACTGGCTTGCCGCCTGTGTGCTGACAACGGTCGGCGGCGGGCTGCTGATGTTCCAGGGCGGCGCGCTGGACCTCTTCTTCGCGTTCTGCGGCAATGCGCTGGTGATCTTCGGCTTCTGCGTGGTGCGGATCGGCGCGTTGCGCTTCCATGAGGATCGAGGCGGCTGGGCGTTCAGCGTCGCGCTCACCGCGCTCGCGGTCAGCACGATGTTTGCCGTGCGCGACAGCCTGGTTGCACGCAATGTGGTTTATGCGACCGCGCAGATCGTGCCGCTCACCATGGCCGCCATCTATCTCGTCCATCCGAAGCGGCGCAGTCTTGGCGCCATGGTCGCCGTGGTTGCGATGGCAGTGGGCATTCTGGGACAAGGCGCGGAAGCGGCGCTGAATTCGCTGCGGCTGCTCGGAGAGCTTTCCACCGAAGGCTACTACCGGGTGGCCGCATTCTGCCTCCTCACCATCATTTTCGGCGCGGTGGTGTGGAATTTCGGCTTTTTGCTGATGGCGATCGACCGGCTGCAGGCGGAACTCGCCCAGCTTGCCGCCAGCGACGAGCTGACCGGCCTGCCCAACCGGCGCAGCTTCATGGAAAAGCTTGCCACGGAGACGGCGCGGGCCCGCCGCAGCGGACGCGGCTTTTCGGTCCTGCTGCTCGACCTCGACAACTTCAAGGCGATCAACGACAGCCACGGCCACGCGGCCGGCGACCATTGCGTCCAGCATTTCGCGAAACTCGCCAAAGAGAGATTGCGCGGACAGGATATGCTGGCCCGCACCGGCGGCGACGAATTCTGCATCCTCCTGCCCGACACCACGCTACAACAGGCGGCAAGGATAGCCGATGAGCTGGTGAAGCTGATGGCGTCCAGCGTGCCACAATGGAGAGACCGCTCCATCGCCGTGACCATAAGCGTCGGCGTCGCGCAATGGTCGCCTGCGGATGGCAAGACCGTCGAAGAAGTGCTGGAGACGGCCGATCTCGCCCTCTACGAAGCCAAGCGCAATGGCCGCAACGGCTACGCGCTGGCCCGCGACGCCGCACCCGGCAGCAATGCCGGCCCCGCCTCGGCCCACAGCGTCATGCGGGCCTGAGCCACGCTCACATGCGCCGGATCGGCGCGCCGAGCTGCAGGAAATCGCGCTCGCGGCACGTGAGGATCAGCACCTGCTGGTTCTGCGCCGCCTTGCCGAGCACCAGATGCATGCGCTCCAGCCGCGCCTCGTCGGTATTGACCAGCGCATCATCGAGCACGATGCAGGCTTCCTGTCCGGCTTCGCGCAGGATGTCGGCCAGCGCGATGCGGGTGATGACGGCGATCTGCTCACGCGCGCCGACGCTGAGGGAGCCGAACGGCTCGGCCACCCCATTGCGCACAAGCTGCTCGATCTCGAAGGTCTCGTCGTGCAGCACGATATCGCTGTCGGCCTGGATCAGCCGCAGATAGGGCGCCGAGCGCTCGCGCACCGGCGCCAGCCAGCGGTCCTTGGTTTCACGCTGGGCATCGGCCAGCGTCGTGTGCAGGAGCCTGGCGGCTTGCGCTTCCAGCGTCATGCTTTTCAGCCGAGCCTCGGTGGCCGCGATCTGGCCTTCCAGCAGGGCAAGCTGCTCGCCCAGCCCATCCTTGCCGAGCGCGCGCAGCGCAGCCTCTATCTCGCGCTTCTCGATGTCGAGCCTGCGGATATCGGCATCGATCTCGCGCTCCGCCTGCTCGGCCTGTTTCAAGGCGATCTGCTTGGCTTCCGGATCGGCGCCGGCAAGTGCTGCCTGTGCGCCATCGCAACCTGTGACGGCCGCCTCGAATGCCTGCCGCTCGCGGGATGCCTCCGCATCCAGAGCGGCGTCCTCCGCGACGGCGCGCGCGGCGGCAAGCTCTTCCATGCGGCGGGCATGGCGGGCCTGGGCGACGGACACCCGCTCGTCCAACACGGCAAGCTCACGCCGCGCCGCCTCGGCAGCTGCATTGCGATCCTTCGTCTCGGCCTCGGCCGCGCGCAGCATGCCGGCCGCCTCGGTACGGCGCTGCCGGGCGGCCTCGATATCGGCAGGCTCGCAAGCATCCGCATCCGCCTCACCGGCTTCCATCTGCAGCGCATTGCGCGCAATTTCCTGCCGCAGCGCGTCGATGCCGTCGGGTGCAAGGGCCGCGATGGTGGCGCCATGCGTCTTGACCTCTGCGCGGGCGGCATCCTGCCGGCGCAGCGCCGCGCGCGCGGCAGACAGGTCGGCGTGCCCGAGCCGGCGCAGCGCCGCCGCAAGCTCCTGCCCCGCCTCCTCAGCGGCCCGCACCAGGGCTTCCGTGCCGCCGCCGGGACGAATCTCGACCGCGCCATAGCCTTCCAGCACCAGCCGCGCGTCACGGGACAGCAGCAGCGCCTCGCCGTCCGCCACCGGCTTGCCGTCCAGTTGCGCAGCCTGAGCGCCCTCGGGGTGAAGCGCAATGCGCACGCTTGCCGCCTCAAGCCGCATGCGTGCCTGATCGAGCGCGCGCTCCAGCTTCTCCAGCGCTTCGATGTCTTCGGTCGCGAGCGCCGAAGCCTGCACGAGCGCCAGCGCCTTGCGACGCGCTTCGTCCGCTTCTTCGGCGAGCTTCAGTTGTCCGCCAAGACGCCCGGCGGCCTCGGCAGCCTGCCGGCGCGCGGCGGCTCGTTCCAGGCGATGCAGCGCGGCAACCGCCTGCTGCTCGGCATGCCCGGCGGCCTCGCGCCGGGCGGAAGCTTCGGCTGCCAGCCCTTCCAGACGTGCGTAGGCTGCCGCTGCTTCACCCCGCGCGGCATTCGCCGCATCAAGGCCGGTCTTGTCGCCGGCAAGGTCGGCAATCAGCCTGAGGCGAGTGGTGGCACGCGCCTCGGCCGCATCCCGCTTCAGCTTCGCGCGTTCGACAGCGCCCTCGGCGGCACGCAGTGCTTCCGCGAGACCGGAAACAGCGGCAAAAGCCTCTCGCGCGGCAGCGGCGCGCATACGGGCGGCCTCCAGCGTGTCGTCGCGCTGATGGCGCGCAAGGATGTTCTGGATGCCGGCGAGACGATTGACGCGTTCGTCATGCTCGGCCAGCTGCCGCTCCAGATCGACCAAGTGCTGACGGTCAGTTTCAATCTGACCGGCCAGCGCCTTGAACTCGCCGCGCGCATTGCCGCGCTTGTCCCAGAACTGGTCGCGACGCGCCTCCGCCGCCGTCAGAAGCGCGCGGCCGCGCTCGCCGCCGGTCACCTGCCCGATCTCGCGCTCCAGCGCGGAAGCCAGATGATTGCGACCCGCGCCGATGCCGAGCGCGCGATGCGAGGTACCCTGCTCGACCCATAACAGCCCGAACACGCCGTGATGCTCCTGCGGCTTGGTGCCGCCCGAACTCGGCGGCGTGAAGCCGAACATCTCGGCGAGCTTGTCCTCCACCGCATCGCCCGTGTAGCGCTCGCCATTGCCGGAAAGCTCCGCCTCCTGCCGTTGGCAGAATGCCTTGCGCAGGGTCCAGCCTACACCGCCGCGCTCGAATTCCAGAACCACCTCGGGCCGCACCGACTGATTGTAGGGCTGCATGGCGGCAGCCGCCGCACCACCGACGCGATGGCGCTCGAACAGGGCGGCACGCAGCGCGGCAAGCAGGGTGGACTTGCCCGCCTCATTGTCACCGACGATGACGTTCAGCCCGTCGCCGAGATCGTCGATGACGACATGGCCGAGCTTGCGGAAATCCTTGACCTCGATGCGGCGCAGCTTCATCTCGGTCCGCCATTCATGTGGTCGACATACATCATGCGCAGCGCCACGCGCGCGGCGGCCGCCTGCGGGTCGGCATCGCTAGCTGCCTGCATCTTCAGCCGCTCGACCGCCAGCCGCACGAAACCCGACGAATCCAACGCGTCGAGGTCGTCGTCGGTCGGCTCCTCGAACAGGCCGGCATCCTCGACGTCGAGGTGGTGGAAGCGGTTGCGCCATTTCTCCAGCTCGATCCCGAGCTGGTAGCGTTCGGCAAGGCTGATGCCGCCCCTGAGCGTCAGCGAAACGACGCGGCGGGCCGCCTCGGCCTCCAGCTCGGCCAGCGCGTCGAGCCCGGCATTGCATGTGCCGTCGAGCATCTCGGCCTCGAGCTGGTGCCATTGGTAGTAGCTCGTGGGAACGATCTCGACGCGCTCCGGCGCATCCGGCCCGTCGATCTCAACGATATGCACGAAGCCGGACCGATTGGCGCGGTGGCGGTCGGTTTCCGGCGTGCCGGAATACCATGTGCGCTGCGCGATCTGCAGCGAGCCGTGCCAGTCGCCCAGCGCCAGATAGGCGAGCCCGGCGGCGCGGGCGCGGTCGTCGGGAATCTCGTTGCTGGCCTCGGCCGCACCGGGCAGGCGGTTTGCCACGCTGCCATGCGCCAAGCCGATGCGGATCGCGCCCTGCGGCGTCGCGGCCATGTCGAACCATTCGGTCTGGTCGAGCGATTCGCGACGGCGCGTCAGCGGTGCGGGCAGGATGACGGCGCGGCCCTCCCAGCCTTCGATCGGCTGCGGACGGTCGGCAATGACGATGTTGTCCTCCGGCCCCATCTGGCGCAGTCGGCTCCACACGCTGTGGGCAAGCGCGGCATCGTGATTGCCGGGCAGGAAAATCCAGCGGCCGGAAAAAGATTTCAGCGCATCCAGCGTGCGCAGGATGGTTCGGTCCTGCACCTCATTGCTGTCGAAGGCGTCACCCGCCACCACAACGGCATCGACATTGCGCTCGGCGGCCAGGCGGGCGATTTCGCCGACGGTGGCGATGCGACGGCTGCGCAGCTCCGCGCCGGCATCGCCCGGTACGTTGCCGAAGGGCTTGCCGATCTGCCAGTCGGCCGTGTGAAGAAACCGAAACGCCATGCCGTCTTGCTGCTGTCCCCGCCGGTCCTTCCGGGCGGCTTTCCCGGATTCGTGTTCCGTTAACCCTGTTCTTCATATCCGATCTCACCGCCCCGGACGCAACCCCGATCCAGCCGTTAAGCACCGGAAACTCCAATTGCCCGTATGGATGGCGCATCGCCCTGGCACAACATTTCGCGCTGGGCAGCGTGCCGCTTCGGGTGTTTGATCCATATCAAGGACTGGCGCACCGGCCGTGCGATCATAAACGCGACAACGAAAGGATACGGGAATGTACCAGCATATCCTCATCGCCACCGATGGTTCCGAACTGGCGCAGAAGGGCCTCGACCACGGGCTTTCGCTGGCCAAGGCGCTGGACGCCAAGGTGTCCGTGCTGACCGTGACCGAGCCGTTCCCGGTCTATGGCATGGCCGGCAATTTCGCGTGGGTGGGCAGCCCGGCCGATATCGACAGCTACAACGAGGCCAGCAAGGAATTCGCCGAAAAGGTGCTGGCTGCGGCAAGTGAAGCCGCCGCCAGACTTGGCGTGCAGACCCAGACGCTCCATGCCGACGACAGCACGCCGGCCGAAGCCATCCTCGCCACCGCCGAGGCCAAGGGCTGTGACCTCATCGTCATGGCCTCGCACGGAAGGCGTGGCCTGAACCGCATGCTTCTCGGCAGCCAAACACTGGAAGTGGTGACACACAGCAAGGTGCCGGTTCTGGTGATCAAGTAGCCTCCACGGGCAGGGCGGCTCTTGAGCCAAATGACAAATCGGCCATGCCAGCGGGCCTGTGGCATTTACGCGCCTGCGCGGACCTGCCAGACAGGCGGCGATCAATCCGGAGATTGCCCCCCATGTCTTCCCCCCGCGCCGGCGGCGACCTCAGGCCTGCCATTGAACTTGCCATCGGCATGGCGATCTCCGGCACGGTGGGCGTCTTTGCGCTTCAATCCGGGCAGCCGACGGCCAATATTGTTTTCTTCCGCTGCGTCCTCGGGGCCACCTCGCTCGTCGCCTGGTGCATGTTCATCGGGCGCGGGCGCGAGCTCATCGCATTCGACAGGCGGGGGTTGCTGCTGGGCACCCTCAGCGGCGTGTTCCTCGTCCTCAACTGGCTTGCCATCTTCGAGGCGTTCCGCCTGACCTCGATCGGCTTCGCCACCATCATCTACCATCTCCAGCCGTTCTGGATCGTTCTGGCGGGAGGTTTCCTGCTGGGAGAAGTCATCACGCGGTCCAAATATCTCTGGATCGCGACGGCTTTTGCCGGGCTGTTGCTGGTGGTGGGACCGAAAGTGGGCGCATTGAGCGCCGATCACGATTTCACCCTCGGCATGATCTATGCCCTGCTTGCCTCCATGCTTTACGCCGCATCGACGCTCACCGTGCGCATGCTGGGCACCACGCGGCCGGAAGCGCTGAGCGTCCTGCACTGCCTCATCGGCGCGGTGCTGTTCCTGCCCTTTGTGCAGACAGCGGCCATCCCGAACACCAGCGAACCTGCATGGCTGTGGCTTGCCGGCATCGGCGTTATTCATACAGGCATCGTCTATGTGCTGTTCTACGCCTCATATCCGCGCCTGCCGACAACCGCGATTGCCGTGCTTGCCTTCCTCAACCCGGCAACGGCCCTGCTGAGCGACTTCGTCGTCTTCGGCCGTGCCATAACGCTGTTTCAGGCGGCGGGTCTTGCGCTCATCCTGCTCGCCGGCGTGGGCGTCAATCTGGGTTGGAGATTTCCAACGACCGTCAAAGCGCGTCAGCAGGGGTGACTGTCGGGCCTCACAGCAGGGTCGAATAGGGCAGGAAGCGAACCGTGTCTCCCGGCTGCACGCCGGTTATGTCCTCTTCCAGTTCCACCAATCCGTCCGTATCGACCAGCGACGACAACAGTCCCGCCCCCTCGCGCGGGAATTTCGTCGCCTCCCAGACCCCGTCGGCGCCCTTGCGCAGGCTGGCGCGCACATATTCGCGGCGGCCCTCTTTCTTGCGGTAGGCAAAGGCGGCGCGCATGGGAATGCCCGGTAGCGCTTCCGGCTGCGCGCCGGCCAGCAGGCGCACGGCCGGGCGCACGATGCGGGCAAAGGTCACGAAGCTCGCGACCGGGTTGCCGGGCAGGCCCATGAAGGCCGCGCCGCGAATCACGCCCATGGCGACCGGCCGGCCGGGCTTGATACCGACCCGCCAGAGCACCAGCGTGCCGACGCGCTCGACGCTTGCGCGCACATAATCGGCCTCACCCGTCGAAACCCCGCCCGAGGTGAGGATCAGATCGTGCGAGGCGGCCGTATCGGCCAGCATCGGCGCCATGCGTTCGCTGTCGTCGGGCAAAATGCCCAGATCGGTGACGACGCAGCCCAGCCGCGCCAGCATGGCCTTGAGCATGAAGCGGTTGGAATCGAAAAGCTGAGCCGAGCCGCGCGCGGCCCCCGGCGCAACGATCTCGTTGCCGGTGGAAAACACCGCGACCCTGATGCGCCTTCGCACCGTGACCTCGGCCAGCCCGAACGCCGCGATCAGCGCCACATCCTGCGGCCTCAGGATGTGCCCCGCCTTCAGCGCCACGGCGCCGGCGGCGATGTCCTCGCCCGCCGGCCGCACATTGGCGCCGGGCTTCAGCCCGGCCGGCAGGACCACCCGGCCGCTGTCGTCGAGGCGCACATCCTCCTGCATGAAGACGGTATCCACGCCCTCAGGCATCGGCGCGCCGGTGAAGATGCGCACTGCCTGCCCCGCCAGCACCTTTGCCTGCGCCTGCGCGCCGGCCTGCACGCGCCCCGCGACAGGCAGCACCTTTTCAGCCTCGACCGGCACATCCGCGCCGCGCACGGCATAGCCGTCCACGGCTGAATTGGTGAAGGGCGGCAATGGCAGGGGCGCGCTGACATCTCGCGCCAGCACACGCCCGTCCGCCTCGTCGAGCGGCACCGTCTCGAATTCATCGACAGGCACCAGCCGCGACGCGATCAGGCCGGCAGCCTCGTCCACCGTCATCAGCGGCCCACCAAAGGCGAAACAATCATCGGAAAGCTGCGCCATGATCCTCCCTCCGGGCAGCGCCGGGCGGGAATGCCGGCATGTCAGTCGCGTGAAGTTCGTAACTCTCCACGCGATCTGGAGTCTGGCCTAAATCTGAACAGGCTATAGACTGGGGGTCAAGCGACAGTTCCACCTCCCGCGAGGTTCCATGCAAGACATCCGCGCAAAGCCAGATCCGGCCATCATCATGCCAGAGCCGCATGATCCACGCCTGACAGAACGCGTCACCGGCGTCGACCATACCGGCGCCGTGGTGGAAATCCGCGTGCCGGTGGAACGCGCCCTGACGCTCTATCTCAACGCGCAGGAGATCGTCACCATGATGACGATCAACGATTATCCGGAATATCTGGCCATCGGCTATCTGCTCAACCAGAACATGCTGAAGCCCGACGATGTGGTGACGGGCGTCGATTACGACGACGACCTGCAGGTGGCCGTGGTGCGCACCGAGCGGCACACCAATTACGAGCACAAGCTGAAGAAGCGGACGCTGACTTCCGGCTGCGCCCAGGGCACGGCCTTCGGCGACCTGATGGAAGCGCTGGAGGAGATCGACCTGCCCAATGCGGAGCTGCGCACCTCCTGGCTCTACGCAATGACGAAGAGCATCAACACCATGCCCTCGCTCTACCTCGAAGCCGGCGCGATCCACGGCTGCGTGCTGTGCCAGGAGGGCCGGCCGATCTGCTACATGGAAGATGTCGGCCGTCACAACGCCGTCGACAAGCTGGCCGGCTGGATGTACCGCAACAGGATCGACCCGGCCGATAAAGTCCTCTACACGACCGGACGGCTGACCTCGGAAATGACGATCAAGACCGTTCGCATGGGCATACCCATCCTCGTCTCGCGCTCCGGCTTCACCGCCTGGGGCGTCTCGCTTGCCCGGCAGGCGGGGCTGACGCTGGTGGGCCGCGCACGCGGCAAGCGCTTCGTCGCGCTTTCGGGCGAGGAGCGCATCGTGTTCGACCAGGACCCCGCTTCCGTCGAGGAGGAAGCAGCACGCCACAGACGCAAAGGCGCCGACGATGACTGACGAAACGCACGCCACGACGACGACAGGCGTGATCCTTGCCGGCGGGCTGGCGCGGCGCATGGGCGGTGGCGACAAGCCGATGCGCGCCATCGGCGGGCGACCCATTCTCGACCATGTCATCACGCGTTTTGCGCCGCAATGCGATGGCGTGATCCTGAATGCCAATGGCGACCCGGCGCGCTTTTCCGCCTTCGGCCTGCCTGTGGTGGCCGACAGCGTAGCCGATTTTCCCGGACCGCTGGCCGGCGTGCTGGCGGCGCTCGACTGGACGGTGCACAACCGGCCCGGCGTGCGATGGGTGGCAAGCGTTGCAGGAGACTGTCCCTTCCTGCCCCGCGATCTGCTGGCGCGCCTGCATGAAGCACGCGCAGCGCAAGGCGCCAAGCTGGCGGTGGCGGCCTCCGGCGGCCAGTCGCATCCGGTGATCGGCCTGTGGAGCGTGGCGTTGCGCGAGGAACTGCGCCACGCACTGGTCAAGGAAGACATCCGCAAGATCGACCGCTGGACCGCGCGCTATCCGCTCGCCACCGTGTCGTGGCCGGCCGAACCGGTGGATCCGTTCTTCAACGCCAATACGGTGGAAGATCTGGCCGAGGCGGAGAAGCTGGCCACGCTGGCGGGGTAGTTGGCGAATCTGGCAGGATGATCGCCCTCCGTTGCCCCTCTGCCCTTCCGGGCATCTCCCCCAACAAGGGGGAGATTGGATGTCACTGCGGCTTTCGCCAATCTACGCGTTGCAAGGAAAGTGTCAGGGTTGCGGCCGGCTGAGAGGCGTGAAAGAACGCAATACTGAACTGGCATGCGACAACTATGCCGGCCGAAAACCCGCTTCCTCCAGCGCCTGCCGCACCTCCGCCGAGTGAAGCGCCGACAAGAAAGCTTCCACGGCCGGACGCTCGCGCCGCGCCGACACAAGCGCGAAGTCGTAGTGCTCCTCGGTGAGCGCGATGAAGCCCAGCCCCGCCGCATCCGCCACAGGCGCGATGGTGACGCCCCAATCCGCCCGGCCCTGCGACACGGCGGCCGCCACGGCGTTGTGCGATTTCGGCTGGTTCCAGTAGCCGTCTGGCCGTGCGCCGGCGAGCAGCGCATCGATGAGAATGCGCGTGCCCGCACCCTGATTGCGGTTGACCATCAGGCAGGCGGGATCGGCAAGTGCTGCCTCAACGGCGGCCTGCGCCGACAGACCCTCGAAGCGCGCGTCGCCCTTGCGATAGACAAAACCCTGCATGCGCCGCCAGCCCGGCACCAGTTCGAGGTCCGGCGACAGGAAAGGCTCGTTGTAGCTCCGCGTCTTGTCGTCAAACAGGTGGATGGGCGCGAGGTCGCATTCGCCGCGCCGCGCGGCCGCCAGACCGCCAAGGCTGCCGACAGACAGCGAACGCAGCGAGAGACCCTGACGCGCCAATGGCGCCAGCACACGGTCTAGCCCGGTGCAATGGCTGCCGATGATGACGAGGTCGGGCACATGCACCTGCGGGGTAAACAGCGCGACCTCGACTTGCGTGCCCGCCGGCAGGTGGTCGGCCAGCGCCTCGATGCGGACGAAACCGTCGGCCTGCGTGAAGGACGTTATCGCGCCGGAGCCTTTCCCCGTGGGATAGGCGACCAGCCCTTCCCGCCCCTCGACCAGCGAGACCATGACGAATTCCGTGCGGCCAAGCTCGGAGGGCACACGCAACGGCACGGTTGCCGCGACATGGGCGTCGGTGCGCGGCGGCAAACCCGCCATGCGGCGCAGCACCGGCACGATCATGTCGTGGAAGGTGAACATTGCCGAGGTGGGGAACCCCGGCAGGATGACCACCGGCTTGCCGTCGCAGACCGCCAGACACAGCGGCTTGCCGGGTTTCAGCGCCACGCCATGCGCCACGATGCCGGGCTTGCCCAGCCGCGCGATGATGCGGTGCGTAACGTCGCCCGCCCCCTTCGAGGTGCCGCCCGACAGGATCAGCATGTCGTGTTGCGCAAGGGCGGCGCGCATCGCCGCTTCCAGCTTCGCTTCGTCGTCCGGGAAGGCGCCCAGAAAGACAGGCTCGCCGCCATTTTCAGCAATGGCCGCCGAAACGATGGCGCCGTTGGTGTCGTAGATGCCGGCCGGCGGCAGCGGCGCGCCGGGCTGAACCAGTTCGTCGCCGGTGGACAGCACCGCCACCCTCGGCTTGCGCGCCACCGGCACGACGGCAATGCCGCAAGCGGCGAGCATGCCCACCTCGCGCGCGCCAATGACGGTTCCGGCCCGCAGCAGGGTTTCGCCGCGCGCCATGTCGGAACCGGCATAGGAAATGAACTGGCCGGGCCCCGCGGCGCGGCGGACCTCGATGCCCTCGCCCGCCGGCTCGGTGTGCTCGACCATGATCACCGCGTCGGCGCCGCGCGGGATCGGGCCGCCGGTGGAGATCGGCGTGGCGGTGCCCGGCGACACGGCAAGGCCGGGCAGCGTGCCGCAGGCGATGCGTTCGTCATTGAGGGCGAGGAGGGCGGCGTGCGCCTCGCCGGCCTGGGCAAGATCGGCCGAGCGTACGGCAAAACCGTCGACATTGGCGCGGTCGAAGGGCGGCACGTCGATAGGTGCGACCACATCCGCGCCGAGCGCCGATCCGAGCGCTTCGCCCAGCAACCGTTCATCAAGAGCGACAGGGCGCGGAAACAGCGCCGCCTCGAAGCGCGCCAGTGCCTCCTCTCGCGACAGGATCGCCAGAAACTGTTCCTGCTCGATGCCCGCGACCGTCGCGGCATCCGGGCGGGGAGAAGCATTGTTCATTCATTCACCCATTGCGCAGCGCAAACGCGGAAACTTCCGCGCCGGCCGCAAATCCTTCGCTGTCGGCCCCGACAGCCAGCCAGGCATCGGCAGCGGCGATGCATTGCAACGGCAGCGTCCCGGCGGCAAGCGGCATCCATGACCTGTCCCCGCGCCGCAGAAGGACAAGTTCCGTGACGCCGATGGACGACGCGATCTTGCGCGCCAGCGGCAAGGTTTCGGCCTGCCGGGGGCATCGCGCGGTCAGGCGGTCGATCACCGGCAGAACAAGCACGAGAAAGCCGGCAAGCGCCTGATCCGGCGCTCCCGGCAAGGCAATCGCCGGTACGCCGCGCAGCCGGCCGATGGCCGTGGTGCGGCCCGGCGCCATCGCAATGCCGTGGGCACCAAGCGCGCCGTGTGCGGCCAGAGCCGCAGCCACCTCATCGGAACGGCCGGCACCCGTGCCGCCCACCAGCACGACAAGGTCGGCCGATCCGGCATCCAGCGCCGCGACGATATCCGCTACGGCACGGCCGGTCGTTTCGATGCCTGCCGGGATAGACGCACCCGCCGCCCGCGCCAGTTCCGCAACCGTTTCGGATGCGGAACTGGCGCCGTCGCTCGCGGCGATATCGATGATGCGCAAGGAAGGCCGGCGCACCTGCAAGCGGCTCACGCCGGCGCGACGGGCAGGCAACAGATCGGCCGGTGAAACCGGGCGCCCGGCAGCAACCGGCGGATGGCCGGCAGGCAGGTCGGTTCCGGCACGGCGCACGCCCTGTCCTGGAACCGCTTCGGCCAGCACCTGAACCAGCGGCCCGATTTCCTCCACCAGTCCCGGCTCCAGCACGCAGTCGCAGCCGACCGGCATGGGCTGACCGACCTCCACCCAGGAAGGCGGCGAGACCGGCACGAAAGGCGAATAGGCGGATGCGCCGACAAGGTCGGCGGCCGCAAAGGCCCAGCCATCGATCACGGCCTCGTCGGCGGTGGGCAGCGCCTGCGCCAACGGCGGCTGCCCGACCGCCACGCAGCCGGCAACTTCGATCAGCGGCACTTCGACCGGCACGACCGGCTCCAGGCCGTCGAGCAGCAGCGCCAGCGCCGCCTCGACACCGGTCAGCGCAAAACCATTGGGACGGGCAAACATCATGGCCCATGATGGGCCATGTGAACGCGGCTTGGCAATGGTCGCGGGCTCAGCTTCCCTGCGATGCGTTGGGGAAGAAGAGCTGCTGGCCGTCAACCTTGTAATTTGCGATCGTCTGCTGCCCTTCGGGCGAGATCAGCCAGTCGATGAAGGCCTGCCCGAGGTCCACCTTGACGTTCGGATGCTTGTCGGGACTGACCAGCATGACGCCGTACTGGTTGAACAGGCGCTTGTCGCCTTCGACCACGACCTCAAGGTCGCCACGGTTCTTGAACGACAGCCATGTGCCGCGATCGGACAGCACATAGGCGTTCATGGCACCGGCGGTGTTGAGCGCCGCACCCATGCCCTGACCGATATCGCGATACCAGGGACCCTTGGCCGCATCGATGTCGATGCCGGCATCCTTCCACAGCTTCAGCTCGGCCACATGCGTGCCGGACCTGTCGCCGCGCGAGACGAAGGGCGCCTGCTTTTCCTGGATCGCCTTGAGCGCGGCGACGATGTCGCTGGTGCCGGCCACGCCTGCCGGGTCGCTCTTGGGGCCGATCAGCACGAAGTCGTTATACATGACGTCGAAGCGCTTCACGCCATGGCCTTCCTCGAGGAATTTTTCCTCCTGCGCCTTGGCGTGGACGAAGACGACATCGGCATCGCCGCGGCGGGCAAGGTCCAGCGCCTGCCCGGTGCCCAGCGCCACCACCTTCACCTCTATGCCGGTCTTGTCCTTGAAGATCGGCAGGATGTGGCCGAACAGGCCCGAATCCTGCGTCGAGGTGGTCGAGGCGACCACGATGGAGCGGTCCTCGGCGAAAGTCGCGGCCGTTCCTGCAGCCAGCGCAAGCAGCGCGGAAAGGCAGAAAAGAAAGTGTCTGCGTAACATCGGGGAAACTCCGTTTCAGCGTCTAAAGGACAATGTCGCCGCGCAGGAAGGCAGCGGCTTCAGGTGTTGAAGGGCGGTCGAGAAAGGCATCGGCCTCGCTCTGCTCGCGCAGACATCCGCGCACCATGAACAGCACCTCGCCGGCCAGCCGCCGCACCTGGCCGAGATCATGCGAAGCCATGACGATCTTGATGCCCGCGCCAGCGGCCGCACGCACGATCTCCTCGACGCCGCGGGTGGCGGCGGGATCGAGATTGGCGGTGGGCTCATCGAGAAACAAGAGTTCGGGATCGCGCGCCAGGGCGCGGGCAAGCGCCAGCTTCTGCTGCTCGCCACCCGACAGCGAACGCGCCGGGCGGGCGGCCAGGCCGGAAAGGCTGACGCTGTCCAGCAATTCCTCGACCCGCAGGGCACGCAGCCGGCGCGGGCAGCCCGCCTGCGCAAGAGCATAGGCGACATTGGCCGCAACCGAACGACGCAGCATGACCGGGCGCTGGAACACGAATGCGCGCCGCAACGGCCGCGCATCCCTGCGCCCGCCCCACGACACGCCCCCGGCAGTGGGCGCCAGCAATCCCATGCAGACGCGCAGCAGCGACGACTTTCCCGCACCGTTGGGACCAACGATGAGGGTTGGCGCACCGGGTCGGATCGTCAGACTGATCCGGTCGAGAATGCCCGTCTCGCCGGCGCGCAACGAAACCTCGTCGAGCGCCAGTGGCAAATCGCTGTGGGGCGCGCGCATTATGCACCCACCCGGCGCTCGGACCACACGCGCAGGCCCCATACCCCCGCATTGATCAGCAATATCAGGGCTATGAGGACGATGCCGAGGCCCATGGCGAGCGGCAGGTCGCCCTTGGATGTCTCCAGTGCGATCGCCGTCGTCATCGTGCGGGTGAAGCCGTCTATATTGCCGCCCACGATCATCACGGTGCCGACCTCCGCCGCCGCGCGGCCGAAGCCCGCCAGCAGCACGGTCAACAGGCTGATGCGGCTGTCCCACAGCAGCGTGGCCACGCGCCCCGCCGCGCCGACATCCATGGCCGCGAGCTCGTCGCGATATTCGCGCCACAGGTCCTCGATGGTCTGGCGCGCGAGGGCGGCGATTATGGGCAGCACCAGCAGCGCTTGCGCCACCACCATGGCAAGCGGCGTGAACAGAATGCCGAGGAAGCCGAGCGGGCCGGAACGCGACAAAAGCAGATAGACGGCAAGGCCCACCACCACCGGCGGCAGGCCCATGAAACCGTTGAGGATAACGATAAGCCCGGTTCGGCCGGGAAAGCGGGTGAGCGCCAGCGCCGCGCCGAGCGGCAGGCCAATGATCGTGGCGATCAGCACCGCTGAAAGACTGACGGCCAGCGACAGGCGCACGATGGCGAACAATGTCGCATCGCCGCTGACAATAAGCTGCCAGGCATCCAGGCCTTCCGGCATTTTCGCCCTCCCTTTTCATCATTTGACGGCAAGGTTTCCATATCTGTCAAATTCTTGAACAGAAGCAGAAATATGCATAAGAATGCAGAATGGATTTCCTGACCACGAGCGAGGCTGCGGACTATCTGCGCATTGGCGAGCGCAAGCTCTACGAGTTGATCGCCGAGGGCGCGGTTCCCTGCAGCAAAGTTGCGGGCAAATGGCTGTTTCCGCGCGGTGAGCTCGACCGCTGGGTGCTTTCGGGCCTGATGCGCCCCGCCGGCATGATTGCGGGAGAGCCGCCGCCCATCGTCGCAGGCAGCCAGGACGACCTTCTGGAATGGTGCCTGCGGCAATCCGGCTCGGGTCTCGCGACGCTGGCCGAGGGGTCGGCCAATGGCGTCGAGCGCCTGCTGCGCGGCGAGGCGCTGGCCGCCGCAATCCACTATCATGGGGCAAGCGAAGACGAGGACGCCAATGTGGCGACGGTCGCGGCGATGCCGCGGCTGCATGACGCCGTACTGATCGCTTTTGCCCGGCGCGAACAAGGATTGCTGGTGCCGCCCGGCAATCCGCTGGGGCTGGCCTCGCTGGCCGATGCACTGGCTGCCGACGCAAGGATCGCCATGCGCCAGAAAGGAGCCGGCGCGCAGATGCTGCTGGAGGCCCTGCTGGCACGGCTTGGCGCCACCCCTGCGGACGTCAACCGGCTGGAACCGCCCTGCCTGACCGGCCCTGACCTTGCGGTCGCCATCCGCACCGGCGCGGCCGATTGTGGCCTTGCCACGCGCGCGGCGGCGCGCGGCGCCGGGCTCGATTTCGTGCCGCTGGTATGGGAGAATTTCGACCTGCTGCTGCGCCAGCGCAGCTATTTCCAGCCACCGTTCCAGGCCCTGGCGGCTTTCCTCGCCGGTGACAACCCTACCCGCCGCGCCGCCGAACTGACCGGCTACGACACCTCGCAAGCCGGTCGCGTACGCTATTCGATGTGAGGTCGCGCAAAAGCGACCGTCAGGCCGTCATGTCGAATATGCGGCCCGGATTGAGGATATTGTTGGGGTCGAGCGCGGCCTTCACCCGGCGCATGGCCGCGACTTCGACCGCGCTGCGCGACAGATGCAGATAGGACTTCTTGTCCAGCCCGATGCCATGCTCGGCGGAAATCGAACCGCCCGTCCGGGCGACGCAATCGAGCACGGCCCTGGCCACAGCGTCCGGCGCGTCGGTCTTGACGCAATAGTGCAGATTGCCATCGCCGAGATGGCCGAAGATATAGTCCCGTCCCGACGGATCGGCCTTTCTCTGCGCTTCCCTGGCCAGCGCCAGAAATTCGCCCATGCGCGGCAGCGGCAGGCTGACATCGAGGCTCAGCATCGGCTCCAGCCCGAAGAGATAGGTGTTGCAGTCGTCGCGCAGCGCCCACAGCGTCTGGAATTCACGCTCCGACTGCGACAGCACCGCATCGGCCACCAGTCCGTCCTCGATCGCCTGTCCGAGCGCCTCGGCAAAGACGGTCTCGTCGGTTTCGGGCGACATGCCCTGAATGTCGGTCAGCACATAGACCGGCGCGTTGAGTTCAACCGGCGGTTGCAGGCCGAGCGCACCGGCCATCTCGCTCATCAGCGGATCGAAGATAACCTCGAAGCCCGACAGCAACGTGCCGAGACGCGCGCGCAGGAATTTCAGCAGTTCCATCGCTGCGTCCAGCGACGGCAGCGCACAAAAGGCGACCGACTGCGTTACCGGCCTGGGATGCAGCCGCAGGCAAGCACGGGTGACCACGCCGAGCGTGCCTTCGCTGCCGATGAAAAGCTGGCTCAGATCATAGCCGCTATTGTCCTTGGCGAGGCCCTTGAGCGAGGAAACCACGCTGCCATCGGCCAGAACGGCTTCCACGCCCAGCACCTGCGCGCGGAAATTGCCATAGCGCAGCACACGGATGCCGCCAGCATTGGTGGAGATGTTGCCGCCGATGGTGGCGGTGCCGCGCGCGCCGATATCGACCGCGAACATGAAGCCGGCGGCATCGGCATGCTCCTGCACGATCTGCAGCGGCACGCCCGCTTCGGCAATCACCGTAGCGGTGGCCGGCTCGACCGGCGAAAGCGCGGTCATGCGCTCAAGCGTCAACACCGCCTCGCCGGCCTGCACGCGGGCAGCCCCTGCAAGACCCGTGCGCCCGCCCTGCGTCACCAGCTTCTGGCCGACAGCGTTGCAGGCCTTGAGAATCTCGGCGACCTCGCCGGTGTTGCGCGGGCGCAGGACGATTTCCGGGCGATGCGAAACCTCGTGGGAAAGATCGTCGCTGTAGCGCGGATCGACCGCGTCTCCAACAAGGATGGCCGCGCTGTCCAGTTTGCCCTGAAGGGCCAAGATTAGCTGTTCGATCTGTTGTGCCATGATGCCATGTCGTCCGGTTGCCTCACGTGCCTTATAGACGAGGCAATTTCGCTTGCAATGTGGGGCTTGCGGCGGTTACCCCGGTTTTTGAAGCGCGGCAAAGCCGCCGCATCCTCATCGAAATTGCCGGGTGCTCAGGCCCTATGCATAGCCCCGGCAGGCACAATGCGCCGCCGGAGCGAATACGCTTCAAAAGAGCATCCGCGACGGTGCCGCATCATCCGGCCATTTGGGAGAAGAAAAGCATGGGTCCGCAAGTCGATCCGGTTCCTGAAGACGATAGCCGCCCCGACAGCGCCGACGTCGTCATCATCGGGGGCGGCATCATCGGCGTCAGCGCGGCGCTGTTCCTGGCGAAGAGCGGTGTTTCGGTCGCGCTGTGCGAGAAAGGCTATATCGCCGGCGAACAATCAAGCCGCAACTGGGGCTGGTGCCGGCGCATGGGCCGCGATCCGCGCGAACTGCCGCTGATCGTCGAGGCGCTGAAGCTCTGGCCGCAGATGGAGGAACTGACTGGCACGGATGTCGGCTTCCGGCGCTCCGGCATCCTTTACCTGTGCGAGAACGATGCGGATATCGCGCATCAGGAAAACTGGCTGAAAATAGCCGGTGACCATGCGCTCGACACCCATATCATCGATGGCGCGGCGGTGTCGGCCCTGATGCCGGGCGCAACGCGCAGCTATCGCGCGGCACTTTACACCCCGAGCGACGGGCGCGCCGAACCGCAGAAGGCCGCTCCCGCCATCGCACGGGCCGCCCGTCGCGCGGGCGCGCATATCCTTGCCAATTGCGCGGTGCGGGAAATCGAAACCACGGGCGGGCGCATCAGCGGCGTGGTGACGGAGAAGGGCGCGATTCGTACCGGCACGGTGATCGTCGCCGGCGGCGCATGGTCGAGCCATCTGTGCGGCTCGCTCGGAATCAGACTGCCGCAACTGGTGGTGCGGGCATCCGTCATGCGCACCGGGCCGGTGGAAGGCGGGCCCGACAATGCGGCATGGGGCAGGAACCTCGCCTACCGCAAGAGACTGGACGGCGGCTACACGATTGCCGACGGTATGCTCAACTATCACCACATCGTGCCCGGCAGCTTCCGCTATTTGTCCGATTTCCTGCCGATGCTGATGCAGGACTGGCGCATGGTGCGCCTGCGCGCCGGGATGGATTTCTTCACAGGCCCGTTCGGCCTGAAGCCGTCTACCGACCCCGACCAGACGGTCTATGAACGGCATCGCACGCTCGACCCCGTGCCGGCGACGGCGCGTCTCGATGAGGTGCACCGGAAGATGGAGGAGGTTTTCCCGTTGCTGAAAGGCGTGCCCGTGCTGCAGCGCTGGGCAGGCTTCATCGACACCACGCCCGATGCGGTTCCGGTCATCTCGCCGGTGCAATCGCTGCCTGGCCTTGTGATCGCCACCGGCTTTTCCGGCCACGGCTTCGGCATCGGCCCCGCCGCGGGGCGGCTGGCGGCGAATCTCGCCACTGGTGATTCGCCGATCGTCGATCCGAAACCGTTCCGCTACGAGCGCTTCATCGACGGCACGAAGCCGAGGCCGACGACAGGGGTTTGACGCCGCAATCCGCCGGGGCGGAATCAGCCCCGCATCGGCGAAAAAGCGCGACAGACGGAAATATGAATGGAACCACTCTTTCGAGCGTTCAAAAACCACCAGATCGGGGAGTTGTGAAATTTGGTGGAGCCAAGCGGGATCGAACCGCTGACCTCCTGCATGCCATGCAGGCGCTCTCCCAGCTGAGCTATGGCCCCACAAACCGGCGAAACCGGGTGCCGTTTCCGGCGGGAAGGTCGTTCAGGCGTTTCGCCCGCACCGACCGTGAGGCGGCTTCTAGCGCCGCCTTTTGAGAAGATCAAGCCTCTTTCGAGCTTTTTCTCACAGCCGGGCATCGGACCGAAAAATGGAAACCGGTTTTCGGAATATTCCGATGCTCGTTCGAGGTGCCGGATCGTCCCTGGTGCATCCGAACGGACGCCGGCAATCTGATGCGCCGACCATGCGGCGCATCAGCAAAACATCAGCTTTCGTCGTCGTCCCCGACGCCGACGATTCCGGAAACGTCGTTGTCCTCGTCCTCTTCGTCCTCGAGGAAGGTATCGTCGTCATCGTCGCCGAGATCGACATCTTCTTCGTCATCGATGGAGATGAGATCGTCGTTGCCCTTGATTTCGTCGTCGGCATCCTCGAGCGACACGACTTCCGCGCCCTCTTCTTCCGTATCGACGCTGCGCTCCTCGACCTCTTCCTCGTCCTCTTCGGCAGACTTGATGCTTGTCGTCGTCTCGAAGAAGGACCTCGGATAGGTCTTTCCCGTGTAGGGAGAAACGATCGGATCCTTATTGAGGTCGTAGAATTTACGGCCCGTTTCAGGATCAATGCGCTTCGTGCCAAGTTCTGGTTTAGCCACCGTGGATCCTCGTTTTCAAGTTTCGGTCCCCTTAACCACAGTTTCGGACGCTGTCAAAGCCAAAAAGTCGCGATTTTTCCGCGCTGCAGCAGCCCTTTCAACCGGCCTTCCCGCAAGGGGATGACCAGCGCGAACGACCATGATAGGAGACCGCGCCAGCAACAGGAAAGCCTCGCTTTCCGGATTTGCCAAGAGGTTATCGTTCATGTCGCAGCACACCCTTCCCCTCCCGGCCGTCGCGGCCAAGTCGCCGGCGCTTTCCGGCACCGTCCGCATGCCGGGCGACAAGTCGATTTCGCACCGTTCCTTCATGTTCGGCGGGCTGGCCTCGGGCGAGACCCGCATCACCGGCCTGCTGGAAGGCGAGGACGTGCTGCGCACCGGCGATGCGATGAAGGCGATGGGTGCGCAGATCGAAAAGCGCGGCGGCGAATGGATCATCCAGGGCACCGGCAATGGCTGCCTGCTGGAGCCGCGGGCGCCGCTCGATTTCGGCAATGCCGGCACAGGCTCGCGCCTCACCATGGGGCTGGTGGGCACCTATGACATGGAAACCACCTTCGTCGGCGACGCCTCGCTGTCCGGGCGGCCGATGGCGCGCGTGCTCGACCCGCTGCGCGAGATGGGCGTGCAGGTGCTGAAGTCGTCGCCTGGCGACCGCATGCCGCTGACGCTGCGCGGTCCCAGGGTCGCCGCCCCGATCAGCTACCGCGTGCCGATGGCGTCCGCGCAGGTGAAATCCGCCGTGCTGCTGGCCGGTCTCAACACGCCGGGCATCACCACCGTGATCGAGCCTGTGATGACGCGCGACCACACCGAAAAGATGCTGCAGGGCTTCGGCGCCAATCTGGAGGTGGAAACCGACAAGGACGGCGTGCGCCATATCCGCATCGAAGGCCAGGGCAAGCTCTCCGGCCAGACGATCGCGGTGCCGGGCGACCCCTCCTCCGCCGGCTTCCCGCTGGTGGCGGCGCTGATCGTGCCGGGCTCGGACATCGTGATCGAAAACGTGCTGATGAACCCGACCCGCACCGGCCTGATCACCACGCTTCAGGAAATGGGCGCCAACATCGAGCTGCTCAACCGGCGCAATGCCGGTGGCGAGGATGTCGCCGACCTGCACGTACGCTCTTCCGAGCTCAAGGGCGTCACCGTGCCGGCAGAGCGCGCGCCCTCGATGATCGACGAATATCCGGTGCTGGCGGTCGCGGCCTGCTTCGCGGAAGGCGAGACGCTGATGACAGGCCTTGAAGAGCTGCGCGTGAAGGAGAGCGACCGCCTGGCCGCCGTCGCGCGTGGACTGGAAGCCAACGGCGTCGACTGCGCGGAAGGCGAGGCAACGCTTGCCGTGCGCGGCAGGCCCGGCGGCAAGGGGCTCGGCGGCGGTATCGTAAAAACCCATCTCGACCACCGCATCGCCATGAGCTTCCTCGTCATGGGGCTGGCGGCGGAAAAACCCGTCACCGTGGATGACGCCAACATGATCGCCACCAGCTTCCCCGAATTCATGGGGCTGATGACCGGCATGGGCGCGAAGATCGAAACCATGGATGCGGCGGCATAAGAAGCCAGGAGCCCAGACCATGACGCAAGCGCGGCCCCTCCTCATCGCCATCGACGGCCCCGCCGGCGCGGGCAAGGGCACGCTGGCGCGGCGGCTTGCCGACTATTACCATCTTGCCCAACTCGACACAGGGCTGAGCTACCGCGCGGTCGCGCACAAGCTTATCGAAAAAGGCTGGCCGCTGGACGACGCCGGCCACGCCATCGAAGCCGCGCGTCTCGTGGACCTCGGCCATCTCGACCGCACGGTGCTGTCAGCGCATGCGGTGGGCGAGGCTGCATCCAAGGTCGCCGTCATCCCGGAGGTTCGGCGCATCCTTGTCGGGAAGCAGCGCGCATTTTCCCGCAAGCCCGAGGGGGCAGTGCTCGACGGGCGCGATATCGGCACGGTGGTCTGTCCCGATGCCGACGTGAAACTCTATGTGACCGCAAGTGCGCAGGTGCGCGCGCGCCGGCGTCTCAACGAGATCGAGGAAAAGGGCGGCCATGCCGAGTTTTCCGAAATCCTGGCCGACATCCAGCGCCGCGACGAGCGCGACATGGGGCGCGCCGATTCTCCGCTCAGGCCCGCTGCCGATGCGCACTTGCTCGACACGTCCGAAATGGATATAGAAGCCGCGTTTCTGGCGGCAAAAGCAGTCGTTGACGACGTTTTGGCCAAGAGAAGCAAAGTCTGAGCCGGAATTTCACGATCCTTCCCTTGCGGAAGCCGCGAAAACCTCCATATCGGACAAGAACCGGCCTGCCAGCATTCCATGCGCCGATAGACCGCCACAGGCGGCAACAGGGCTCAAAAGCCCGGAACGCAGGGAGGCCAACGCAACACGAACCCACGGCGCCAGTCCCTGCACAGCGGGACACTCCAGGAGATCATATGTCAGAAGCAACTCCCACTCGCGACGATTTCGCGAGCATGCTCGAAGAATCCTTCGCGGATGGTCATTCGGGCGAAGGCCAGGTCGTTCGCGGCTTCATCACCGCGATCGAGAAGGACATGGCCATCATCGACGTCGGCCTGAAGGTCGAAGGCCGCGTCCCGCTGAAGGAATTCGGCGCCAAGGCCAAGGACGGCACGCTGAAGGTCGGCGACACCGTCGAGGTCTATGTCGAGCGCATCGAAAACGCGCTGGGCGAAGCCATGCTGTCGCGCGACAAGGCCCGCCGCGAGGAGAGCTGGGTCAAGCTCGAAGAGAAGTTCAGCAAGGGTGAGCGCGTCGAAGGCGTCATCTTCAACCAGGTCAAGGGCGGCTTCACCGTCGATCTGGACGGCGCCGTTGCCTTCCTGCCGCGTTCGCAGGTCGACATCCGTCCGATCCGCGACGTCACCCCGCTCATGCACAACCCGCAGCCCTTCGAAATCCTCAAGATGGACAAGCGCCGCGGCAACATCGTCGTCTCGCGCCGCACGGTTCTGGAAGAGTCGCGCGCCGAACAGCGTTCGGAAATCGTGCAGAACCTCGAGGAAGGCCAGGTGGTCGAGGGCGTGGTCAAGAACATCACCGACTACGGTGCCTTCGTTGACCTCGGCGGCATCGACGGCCTGCTGCATGTCACCGACATGGCCTGGCGCCGTGTCAACCATCCGACCGAAATCCTCAACATCGGTCAGACGGTCAAGGTGCAGATCATCCGCATCAACCAGGAGACGCACCGCATCTCGCTGGGCATGAAGCAGCTCGAGAGCGATCCGTGGTCCGACATCGGCACCAAGTTCCCGCTCGGCAAGAAGATCACCGGCACGGTCACCAACATCACCGACTACGGCGCGTTCGTCGAGCTGGAGCCGGGCATCGAGGGCCTGATCCACG
>Ga0182738_1001054_pt1 | contig 35772 bp, 14 predicted proteins | sample eDN5th30CBELigMG_FD_128876 | JGI IMG/M metagenome (GOLD analysis project Ga0182738, IMG submission 128876) | Enriched Miracle-Growth compost microbial communities from Emeryville, California, USA - eDNA 5th pass 30_C BE-Lig MG (version 2)... ...
TAAGGAGAAAGAAGATATTTACTGTATTTTAAATTTTCAAGTTTTGACTTGGTACTTACTTATCGCCAGAATAAAGAATAATATATCATTAGATTAAAAAAAAAGTACCATCGAATCTAAAAGGATTTATTGTTGTTGCTTTCAAAATGAATGACAGTAATTATGAAGGTCCTGAAAATAACGTTACGAGAGAGTTTCGAGCCTCAAATGAGTCTCGAAATACCTTGAGCTCAAAATCCAAACAACAAACTGAACCAACTCCTAAGAGGGCAACTTCTTCAGTTAAGAAAAACCTTGAGGAGGTCCAAATTCCTTTGTTGGAGAATGAAACTTCTGAGGTTCCAGCAACAGCCATCCAAAAAGAAGAGAAACGAGGATGTTTCAAGAGGATTTATTATTGTTTTGCAAGAGAGCCAGTTTCAACAACCAATAGGATAATTACATTTGAGAAGGGTGTTTACCCGACCAATAGATGCAGAAATATAATCAGAAACCAGAAATATTCTATTTTCAGCTTTATCCCTCTAGTGCTTTATAACCAGTTCAAGTTCTTTTTCAACTTCTTTTTCTTGGCGATTGCGCTTTCTCAATTTATTGACATTTTGAAAGTTGGTTTATTGTTCAGTTATGTTGCTCCATTGGCTTTTGTGCTGACCCTGACGATGGTTAAAGAAGCCTATGATGATTTTAACAGGTACAAGCAAGACAAAGAAGCCAATTCTCAACTTTACAAGGTATTTACCAGCGCTACTGATAAAATTAATAAGCCAAGCAGCGCTTTAAAAGTTGGTGACATTATCGAAGTCAATGCTAACCAAAGAGTTCCTGCAGATTTATTATTACTTTACACATCTGATGAATCTGGAACTGTTTTCTTGAGAACTGATCAGCTTGATGGAGAGACTGATTGGAAATTGAGGAAGCCCGTTAAATATACTCAAAAGGTTGTTGTTGAAAAGGGCAGCGGGCTTTTTGGCCTGAATGCAAATATAACAGCTGAGCCACCAAGAGCCCATATCTATGACTTTATTGGAAAGATTGAGGCTGAAGGAGGATATACAGAACCTCTTTCTCTGGAGAACACAATGTGGGCGAATACTGTGTTGGCATCTGGAGTGGCTTATGCAATGGTGCTCTACATTGGGAAAGAAACCAGAATGTCAATGAACTCAAGAGAAGCAAGATCAAAGATTGGAAACCTGGATAATGAGTTGAACAAGATTTCGAAACGACTTTTTGTTTTCATGCTCATTTTGTCAGGTGTGATAATGGCTTTGAGAGGATTTGGGACAAATTGGTACATTCAATATTTTAAATACATTCTTTTGCTTTGCAGTATTATTCCCATCAGTTTGAGGGTCAACCTGGACTTTTCAAAGGGAGTGTTTTCTCTCAAGATCAATAAAGATAAAAGCATTGAAGGAACCCTTGCTAGAAACAGTACAATTCCTGAAGAGCTGGGACGTGTTCAGTTTTTATTAACTGACAAAACAGGAACACTCACTCAGAATGAAATGATCTTTAAAAGACTGTGTTTAGAGGGTGTTCAGTATGATGAAAACAGCACCAATGAAATGGAAAGAATTTTGAAAAGACAGTGTAATTCGAGCATTGGACCTGCTCAAGATGTGGAGCAAAGTGGATTGCAAAAGGATACCGATGGTAGAAGAAAAAGATTTAGAAGAGACAAGGCAGCAGTCTTGAGAGACTTGATAACAGCTCTTTGTGTGTGTCATAATGTAACTCCTGTTATAGATGAAGGCAAGAAAGTCTATCAAGCTTCAAGTCCAGATGAAGTTGCTTTGGTGCAGATTGCTGAAAGTATGAAAATGAAGCTTTTGCAAAGGACTCAAACAAGAATGACAATTGAAAACGCAGCTGGTTTTCAAGAAAATTACAAGATTTTGGCAAATTTCCCCTTTACAAGTGAAAGTAAAAGAATGGGGATCATTCTCAAAAATGAAGAAACAAACAGAATCATCTTCTACCTCAAAGGCGCCGATGTAATCATGAAAAACAAGGTAATGCCGATGAAATTTTTGTGTTAACTCTCAATATTAGATTCCAACATATCAAAGAGGATTTGTCCTTGATGAAGTAGAGGATCTTGCAAAGATGGGTTTGAGAACTTTGGTGATAACTCAGAAATATTTGACAGAGAAAGAGTTTGAAGACTGGGATAGAGAATACCAGAAGGCCAGTAGTCAGATGGAAAACAGAGATCAGCAAGTTGCAAAGGTGATTGAATCACTTGAAACAGATATGGAATTTTTGGGTGTGACTGGTGTCGAAGATAAGCTTCAAGAAGATGTGAACTCAACAATTGAATCTATTCGAGATGCTGGAGTTGCTGTTTGGATGCTGACTGGTGACAAGATTGAAACAGCCTACTGTATCGCTATCAGTGCTGGTTTCAAGTCAAATAGACAAGAATATCAAATAATGAGAGAAATGGAAGATCCTTTGGAGATAAAGAACGCCTTGGCTGAGTTTAATAAGAAAGCTGGAAATACTGTGCTCTTTATTGACGGAACAACCCTCATTCAGGTTTTCCAACACCTGAAGAAAGATTTCTTTGATGTTGCTTGTAAAGCTCCAGCAGTTGTGTGCTGCAGAGTTTCACCAACCCAAAAGGCTCTGATTACTGAGGCCATCAAAGAATTCCAAAAGAAGACTGTTTGCTGTATTGGGGATGGTGGTAATGATGTCGGTATGATTCAATCTGCTGATGTTGGTATTGGTATTGTCGGCAAAGAAGGAAAGCAAGCTGCTCTTGCGGCTGATTATAGTATACTGAAATTCAAGTATATCAAGACTTTGCTTCTGTGGCACGGCAGAAATGCTTACAAGCGTACTGCAGTAATGGCTCAGTTTGTTATTCACAGAGGGCTGGTGATTAGTATCATTCAGGTTTTCTTCACTCTGGTTTTTTATTACGTTGCTATTCCCATTTACAATGGCTATTTGATGTTGGGATACACGACAATCTACACAATGTTCCCAGTGTTTTGCTTGATCTTTGATTCTGACGTGAGTAAGAAGATTGCCAAAGAATACCCTCCCTTGTATAAAACACTGCAAAAAGGAAGAGATCTCAATAAAAAGACATTTTTGCTTTGGATCTGGAAGAGTATTTATCAAGGAAGCGTGATTATGCTGTTGACAATTGCTCTTTTTAAGAATTCCTTTGTTGATATTGTCACCATCACGTTTACTGCTTTGATTATTGCCGAATTGTTAAACATTCATTCTGAAATCAACAACAAGAGAAATATTGTCCTTTATGTCTGCCAGATCGGTACCTTTGCTGTTTATGCAATGAGCATCATTTTTATGAAGAGCTACTTTGATGTCTCCAACGTCATTGATTGGGCTTTTGTCAGCAAAGTTGTCAGTATTACACTGGTCAGTTGGATTCCCCTACAAATTATAAAATGTCTTGGTGATAAATTTGATCCCTCTGAAGCTGCAAAAATTATGAAGCGTGCCATCCATCTCCAAGAACAATCCGAATCTATCCAAATCCAGACGTCCTCGGTGTGAGAGGGTGAGTTGCATCTATGGAAAAATATTTTATTGTGTTTGATGGTATTTGCATTTATACAATGTGATGGATAATAATTTTTTTCAAGTTGATTAAATTTACATTAAAGATGAAATTATTTTTTAAAGAAAAATTTATCTAATGTTACAGAGGGTTGTTCAGGCTCTTTTTTCTTCTTTCCTTTGGAAGGAAGAGGTTCTTTTTTGACTTTTTTGAGCTCAGGTTTGATATTTTCAGCAGCCAAATCTCCTTTGAGATCCTCAAAACTTGAGCCAAACCTTTTATATTTCTTTTTATTAGGATTTAACTCTTTATCTAGATCTTCTGCTATATGAAAGTCGTCATGATCTTTTTGATTTTCTTCTCGGATTAGTTGCTGACATTTTGCGCATTTCAGGTATTTTGAAGATATAGAGGAAGAATCCATAGTTGAATCGAAAGCAAAACTTGTTGAGGTAGAAGCTCCATCTCGATCAAATAACGACTTTGAATTTTCAGAATTTTCATCACTAAAAATTTCACTGACCCCAAAGTATTTTTCTTTAGCTTGCGCTTTTTCTTTGTGTTTACTTTTTGCGTATGAAACCAGGTCAAATTCATAGCTATCAAGTTCATTTTTTGCAAAATGTTTAGCTCCCAGACCAATATTACTGCATGGAAAAATAACATCAAGCCCTTCATTTAACACTTCCATGGTCTTTTGCTTGATTGGCTTGAAGAATTCCTCTTTTCTTTTTCTCAGGTCAATTTGAACGCCTTTGACCCTATATGAGTCGAGGATATTATCGAAAAATTTGACAACCAGCATTTTGGGCACCATGGCATGCTGATCATAAAAGGTCCCAATTTTTTGGCACAGATCAGAAACAAGAGCATTCACGTTTGCTTCGAGTGAGATGAGATTATTCACAGGTGCGAAATTTTTTTGGAGAATAATGGATTTATTTCTCAAGTCATTCTCTTCAATTGGTTCATCGTCTACTCCTCGAACTTTATCATGGATCCATTGAGCTACTTTTTGATCTTTGAGAATTGAAGTTAGTTGAGTCAAGTCGATATTTTGGACTTGCTCCAGAGTTCCATAACCAGCCCGAGCTAATGCTTCAATGGTTTGTTTATTGATGTTTGGAAGATTCGAGATGGATAATGGCTTCAAAACATCTAAGGTGTATCTTTTGATAATGGTAGCAAAGCTATCAGACTTGGCTTGATCACAGGCAATCCTGGAAAGCATTTTATTGTAAGATATGCCTCCTTTGCAGTTGTACTTCACAGTTGCTTTGATCTCGAGGCAGATACGCTCCATCATCTGGGCCCCAATCATTAAAAGAATCTCCTGTTCAGTCTCTGGCAATATTTCCTCTCCTCCTAAGAGTTTGCCCCTCCATTCAATATTATAGTTGCCTTTTTTGTAGAAATCTTGGACCTCATAGGTGATATCGAGGCAAAACTCTTCAAACTCTGTTTTTTCAATCAATGCGCAGGCTTTTCTCAAGATTTGGCCAATTCTATCCCATTCTCCCCTGTAGTATTGAAGAGTATATTTATCTTTAAGCACGCTGTTTGGAACCTTTACTTGATCATCAAAGGTATTAACGATATTGTTTGGGATATTTTGGAGGATTTTAAAGTTGTCGAGTTGGACAAGGACGATCGTTGGACAAGCTTTTTTGGCTTGATCAATGGGCATGCCTCGACAAACTCCATGACGGAGAGCTGCATAATTTACTGAGAAACAAAAACCATTATCAATGGAAGCAAGAGGAATGGAATGACTAAAAGCTAATTTATTGGAGTCTGCTTGAGCAAAAAATGTGTCTGCTTGTATACAAGCAAAGACCTTGATATCACGGTCTCGGTTGCGAATAGTATTTTTTTCAGAATCAGAATAAACTTTTTCTGCAAAGAATTGAGGATGTATACCAAGTACCATGTTAGGGGAATTAGTAGCAAATTAATTAATTACGAAAGATGAGGATTAAGAAAATATCAAAGGAATCGGTAGTGAAATGCTGGGAAATTTAAAATTAAAATCTTTCGAGTTTTCTTTTTTTTTAAATGTCGTTTGAGTAGGGTATTGTTTAACTACCGATTTTAATTCTTCAAAGATCCAGAAAGTTCGGGCAATAAGAGAGGTGAAATTGTGAGCTTTTTGAGATGGCTTTTCAAGTTAATGCTGAGGTCGTGTGATATATTGAGCTATTTCTAAAGAATAGTAAAGAAGAAAAGTAAAATCCTCTTTTATTTGGGTTGAAGTTTAATAAAGATTGAAGAATATTTTGAATTCAAATTTCAATTCAAATTTTTTTGTTGATGGGAAAAATCAACGGCTCAAATTTTGGGAGAATTTCTTTGGGTAAAAGTCGTTGTTTAGAGGAGTTGAACTTTGATGGTTTTTTTCTCAAGGGAAACGGAAGTAGAACTGTTTAAGAATTAGAAAGAAAATTTCAATAGACTTGAACCATGAGAAATGGGGAAGGGGGAAGCAGTTGATTGAGTGTTTTATTCTACTATTTTGAATCAGAAAAGTCAATATAAATCACTTTGAAATTAATCTGATATAGTTTGTCAAAAATAGTTACTAATTTCTTTAAAAAAAATAAAGTGATTTTTTCAGAATAAAGTTTTTTTTATTGAGTTTCTTTGTACCTTGCTTTTGTTCAATTGAATTCTCAGGCTATGCCTAACTATTTTAGATGTTTAAAGATGATTCCGACAGTTAAAATGTTGAAATTAATGAACTGATTGATCAGAAGCAAAAACAAAAAAATTGAAGAGAATAGACATGAGAGAAAAAAAGTTTTGTTTTCTGGATTCAACTCCTCTCATACAATTTTTTTTCTTTTAAAAATCAGCTAAAAATTATCTGATGAGATTGTTCAGAGATTTTGACAACACATTTTTTCTCGTCCAAATCTTTGTAAAAAACGCCGTTTGGAGGAAGGACGAGAGATTTATGATCTTCAAAGAAAAGTGGAACGAAATTTTGAACTTGCCAAAAATTTTGACATGAAAAGTGAAAAAAAATTGAAAAAAAAGAAAAGTTTTAGAAAGATGTGAGAATGATAGAAAGAGCACGAATGAGTATTAATTGACAAATTTTTTCTGTGAAATACAAAATTTCCAACGAATATAATTTTCAAAGAAATTTTCTCCTGAAAAAATTCTGAGGAATCGCCTCGATATTGATCTGATCACTTAGAATTTGGAAGGAAGGGCTATTTTTCCTCAAGTCATATAAAATTTTGAAGTTTTTTTTCGGAGCAGTTTTGACATTCATCATCGAAAAATTCCAAAAAAATTCAAAAAGACCAAATATTTTCCCAACTTTTTTCCCACAAAAAAAACCACTCAACTTCTTAAAAAAAGCAAGTCAAACCTTTAATGAAGTTTTTGAAGTCAAAAAAGAATTTTCAAAAATTAGAGGTAAATTTTTTGGGGATATTTTTTAGTCTCTCTTTTCGTGAAGGATTTCAATCGAGTTTTTTATCTCCTGTTGAAACCCAATACTAGAAGGAGAAAGGCATCAAGCGTTTCTGTATTATTTTGAACCGTTAAAAAGATGATGAGCCTTTTGTTTTATTTTTTAAAAACTCACAGCTTTGAAACAGTTGTTGCCTGACAATAACATATAACGAATGATTTCATAATTTGAAAATTATTTTTTGTCTCTCAAAACCCTAGCAGTTTGGGAATTATTGGCTCTGGACTTATTTATAGCTCAAGATATAGGCTTGTTACTTGATTGAACTGTCGTTTAAATTAAATTTAATTCGACTATGGCTTGAAAAATAAAAATCAAGTTGAGATCTGCCAAGCTAATTCCATTTTCAATGTCTGCTGTCAGTTGGTTTAATTGAAGAAACGCGGATATTTGTTCTCTTCTAGTTTTTTCAGGCTTAAAAATTCCATCATAAAAAGGTATCAAATGAAGAAGAGTTTCTCTTTCTCATGATTTACTCCTTGTCAGAGTAAACATAATAATTTTAAAATAGAAATACGAAAACCATGAGGAATCTTGTTCGGCAATTTTTTGAAGAGAAATCTATTCCTTTGTTGATTTTTTTCAAAATCAAGGATAATACGGAAGAGAAATAAAGTCGGAAATAGAAATGTTTGTCGAATTTTGGTTGCCTCAGATGAAGACAAATTTTTGTCAGTTGAGTCGTTCATTAAGATAATTATCTAAATTAATCCAACAGAAATAATTTGAAATTTCTTTAGATTTGGTTTTGAAATAAATTTCGTTAATTGTACTTTAAAAAATTTTTATATGATGCAGGTACTTTTTTCCCATTCTGTCTTCTTTGTTCACCTGACAATAGAACAAGCATAAATCTGCCAGTCACAAAAAACGTAGGACTGTTTCTCCCAGGGAGAAAAATGCCACTGCTGGAGGCTACACAATGCTGATGTTGCTCGTTGAGGAAAATAACCTCAAAGAGATCCGATCTTTATTTGATCGAACTTCTAACCTGGATATTGATGTCCAAAATAAGACAGGACAAACTGCTTTACTGCTTGCCGCTCGTAATGGAAACCTGGCTGTCACAGAATACCTCGTTTCAAGAGGAGCAAATCTCAATATTCAAAACAAAGTATTCGTTAAGGGCAATAAAAGTTGCTAAATGATTTCTAGTCTGGTCAAACCCCACTATTTATTGCTTGTTGGTTTGGATTTTACTCAATCGTAGAAGTTCTGTTAAGAGAGAGTGCTAACGTAAATCTTGCAGATTATGTAAGACCTATCCTTGTGCTGGGATATTCAAGTAATTTTATTTTAGAGAGGATGGACTCCTTTGATGATTGCATGCTACCATGAGCACAGAGATATTGTTCAACTTTTGCTTCAATCTAATGCTGATATTACTGCTATCGACTGCGTAAGTCATTTTTGATGAGTGGATGATTAAAATTTTTTTTAGTTTGGAAAAAGAGCAATTGATAGATGCAAAGATCCTAATATTTACAGTATCTTGGAAGAGCTGGAAGCTGGTTTGGATTTAGCTGGACCTGAATTTGCTCAGAATCATAACCATAGCCAAAATCATCATCACAATCAAACACATGGAGATGAGAGATTAATGTCTGCACATTCTTTGGGATATCACTACCCAAATAGACATTCTAGAAGAAATCCAAATGAATATTCTCCTGAGAGAGATCGCACTCATAGTTTAGAAGATAAGCATGAAATCCGATGCCAACTTCCAACTGGATTTTCTCCCAAGCGTACATCTGGGCAATTTATTCATGATTATGACATTTATTTGATGCATTTACGTGCTGGGTATTACTCATCAAAGGGTCGCAGATCAAACTCAAAAGGCTCGTCCAAATCTCGAGGCAGATCTGGAGTCGGAAGAAGTGCAGATAATGAAGATCTGGAAGATATCTACGCATCTCATCGTACTCAGGAAGATGAGCATTATAAAAAGAATCTTTCACAGAAATTCAAGGCTGTTGCATCAATGAACTCTTCTTCTAGACCGCTCGGCAGCATTGATTCTAATGTCAACACAATAACAAATACGAATGAAAGTATTGTCAGGATCAGAGGATCTGCTCATAGGAAGGAACAGGCCGGCAAACTGTCCAGAACAGCTCCAACGAAAAGTCAGGCTAAATTGCAAGCAATCAGCAAAGCAGGTGCTAGAAATAGAAAGGTGAGTCCTGAACAAGAATCAATGGATTCCGTCAAGAGAAGATACCTTGAAACGAGAGCCAATACGAAAACAAGAAATACTGACCGAAATTCTAGAGGAAACTCGAGGGAAATCTCGAAAGAGAAAGAAAGGGAGCAGAGAATGCTGGCATCTTATAGAAAGGAGGTTATTGAAGAAGATTCACATGATGGTGATCTTAAGAGAGGGTTAGAAAGATATATAATTGATTATTCAAGCAGAATGGATCGGATAGTGAACAAGAAGGTGTCTTATGCTTTGAATTTTGACTGGAAAAGAAATGCATACAAGATTCGAAAGACCTTTTATCATTTGTTGTTGAAGAAATCTAGAGAATTTACTGAAGCTCTTCTTGGCAAGATGGAGGCAAGCTATGAGAATTTGACGATTTTAAGAGAAGGAAAAGCTGTGGGGCCTGGAGGATTCAATGATTTCAAGAGAAAGATTCGAGAATTTACAAAGGAGTTGGCAGGTATTTGGGAGATGGAAGGATGTGAACAGACTTTGAGGGCTGAAGAAGAGGGCCTGAACAGGATGTTGATTGGAACTGAGGAAGTTGATAGGCTTTTGTTGGCAGACTTGGAGGATAATTGTGATAAGGAGATTTTAAGATTGGCAGGCTCAGACCAAGAGACCATGATGTTTTTGAAGGATGAACTGCAATTAAATGTGGACAAGATTTTCAAGTCATTAAACAACACAATTGGAAGAGAGCTTTCAAAGAGTGAGAGTTTGGTTACGAAATTGCTCAGTGAGAATGTTAAAGATATTTTCAACAATTTGGACAAGAATTTGCAAAAGATTTCTGTTGAGCAAATGGAGAAATTAGTGACTGAAATGAACTCTGCCAGCACAAAGAGCATTTTTACTGAGCAAAGTTTAAAGAGTCCTCAATCTGTGAATTTCCCCTTATCTGTCGGATTGAAAAATGAAGTCAAAAACATCAATATTCCAGAAACTGGAACAACACTGTACCCTGATGATGCTAACAGAATGCTTTCTGCAAACTCTAAATCCGAAAAAGACCTCAGAGGAGTCGATAGTTTGGGATCAGGTGACTCTGGATCTTCCAGAGGTCGCAGAATATTCGATAAGACACGAGGAAAATTGAATTATGAATCAGTTGAAGGAATAGCATACGCTGGCAGACCTAACTTGGTCATTGAAAGAGTCGGTGAAGTCGAATTAAGACATAAAAGGGGAATTGTCCAACAACAAGAGAATAATAAGAATTTAAGCATTGTTAGACAACAAGGAGTTGAGGGACAGAAGAAAGTTGATATCAGATCGAGTCCTCAAAAAGGTAGATTGAGACATGAACAAGAAGAAGAAGAAAGTGAAGTTGAGAGAGTACTTTTGAATGCAGCTAAACCCATTCCTCAAGAAATTAACTATCGAGATGAATATGAACAACAAAAACTTGATAAAGTTGATGATGGATCAAGAAAGGTGGTTTATAGTAATGTCAAAGCTGTTGGAGAAAACAAACCTCAGAGAGAAAGTGTTGGAAAAATTACAAATCAAGAGAAGAAAACAGGGATTGTGACACCAAAAGATGTGACTTTTGCAGATGTTGAAGAAAAAAATGCTCAACAGAAAAAAGAAAAGGAAGATGATGCTCGTCGAAGAAGAAATCTTCGAGGTTCTCTCGAAATCACTGATGAAACAACAACACCAACAGCAACGACAGTCAAACCTAAGGTGCCAGAACCTCAACAAAGCAAAGTGGAGGATAGGTCTAGAGTTTCTCAATCTCAACCTCAACCTCGTTCTCAATCACAATCGCAAGAGAGGGTGAATGAGAAGTTAAGCCCAAGACTGATGTTGGAAGGAAGTAATCCACCAAGTCTGAGGTCAGCTCGAGCTGAATATAAAGAGAGAAGACTGAGTCAAGAGGAATTGAAAGTTGAATCTAAAGAAGAATCTAGTGAAGGACAAGGGTCTAAAGAGAGCGTTAACGAAGAAGGAACAGTTGGTACTCAAGGCAAGAGGAAAACAGGTTCAAAAGCTCGAGATGAGATGAAGAGTATTTTGACCAAGATCGACAGTCTCTGGGGCAAGTTTGATGAAGCCTTGGCAAGACCAAAAGAGTCATTTGATCGTAATAAGAGAGCTCTAAATGAAAGTTTGAACAAATCTAATTCATTGAGACAACAAGATCTTGAAGAGTCATCTGCTCCTGAAGGAAGAAAGCATCAAACTGGTCAGAAAGATAGAAGTTTCCAAAAGAGTCAAGAAGAAGACTTGAAGAGAAGAGAAACTCTCATGAAGGAGCTTGCAGAATTAAAGAAAGAAAGCAGTGCATTATTAGAAGCAAAAAATAAAAACAAAGAACAAGTACATGCTCAGGCTCAAGAAAAGAATATTGTAAAGATCTCATCATCAGAGGATAGGTTTGGTGAAAGAGATCAATCTGATGGAAGTAGACAAGACTTGAAGGATATCAGGAGTCAATACAAGAGGACAAAGAGACAAGATAGCGTTGGAAGAGAAGAGGAAGAAAAGCTTGACAAAAACCAAAAAACAATTGATGAAAATAAGTTAAAGACAGGCCATTATCTTGCATCTCCCAGAACTCAGCAAGAAGAGAGGATTAAGAAGGATGATAGTCCAATCAAGACTAGCCCCAAAGAAAAGTTTTCACCATTGAAAGGCTACCTGGATAGTATAAAGTTTGAAAGAGAGAATCTCAGAAGATTCCAAAGCGCTAGATCTCAGCAAGAAGAAGATGTTGGAGCAAGAGTTTCAACCAATCCTGAAAACACTTCTTCATCTGCAAGACAATATTTGGATCGAAACAAAAATAGAAGTTTTGGAGATGATGTCCACATACCAGAAAGAGAATTTAAAAGAGAAGTCAAGATTGGAGGAGGAGGTACACCAGAAAAAACGCGTCCAAGCCCGAAAAAGTTTCCAAGAGGAGATATTGTTGAGTATGAAGAAGAAAGGAAAAGCAATATAAGAGCAGTTCCACAAGAGACTGCAGATTTGCCAAAGAGGTCAAATAGGGATCTTGCTGGCATTGGCGTTGAAAGGTCAGGAAAAAGCCCAGAAAAGAGACAAGAATATGAGAATCAAAGAACACGCGGAAGTTTGGGTTATAAAGAAGAATACAAGAGTGCAAATGAAAATAATACACCTGAGAAAAGAAATCCCTTGGCAAGAAAAACTCACAGTCCTCGCGATCAATATGGCGATGATAGATCTGTGAACAAGAGAAGCCCTGCAAGAGATCAGCCAGATGAGGATACAAAGAAGCATTTGAGAAATGAAGGACAAACTTTGGCAGAAACCAGAGCAGAGACAAGAGTTGCGACTGAGAAACATAGTTTAGCAACAAGTAGTCAATCAACCCCTCCCAAAGATAAAGGCTCAAAGAAAGAAGGAGATTCCGACCGGAAGGCTTCATCACCGAAATCTCAATTTAGCAAAGAACGTTCTCAATCCAGAGAAGAGCACACGCACTATGGAAGTCCTCGCAAAAAGTCTCCTCTTCTCAGACCTCCAAACAGTCCTACGACACCAGACAATCAGCAAGCTAGGTTTGATGCTCATCGTCAACCAGGTTTCTCATCAAATAGAAGAGAACAAGAAGAGCGAATTCCAATTTCTCATAACGAGACGCAGAATTTCCAAAGAGGACAAAGACTTGAATCAGCAACATCAGATTTAGAACCTGCTTTCTCTAGAGCTGAAAGAGAGAAAAGACGCTCAAATGAAGCAAGAATAGCTTCAGAAGAAGAAGAAGAGCAAAGGAGCCAAAGGACAACTGGCAGGACCCTTTCTCATTTGCCATCACAAGAAGCTGCTCATGTCAGAAGTGATGTCCGTCATCAATCATCTCCATTGACTTCTAACAAAAAGCCAGAAGAAGATGCTGTTCCAGATGAAGAGACGATGGCTCAAAGAAGAGTTGAGAGAGAAGCAAGATTACAGAGAATTTTTGCTGCTCAAGGTTTGAAAAGAGCTTCTACCAACGAAACTGTCCAACCCGATGAGGCTGATGCAAGAAATAAAAATTCTCAACTTTCCCAACAAGATACTCCTGAAAAAAATAAGCAAACCGAAGAAAATCTCAATAAAAATGAAAAAGATGAAGGTTCAAATAAGCTCAGTCCCAAGAAGCCTGAGACTAGAGGAGAAAATGAATTAAATGTTAAGAAGCTTGTGCCTGTAGCTGTAGAAGAAACTAAAGGAGGAGAGGATCAATTATCCCTTGGACAAAAAAGAAGAGAAGAACTTTTAAAGAGAGACGAGCAAGAGATAGAGCACAAACAGCCTTATACTATGCAGACTGTGACGGAAGTATCAACGCCAAGAGAGTTTTCACCGATGAGGAAGAATAGAGGGCCTCAAGAACCTCAGCAAGGAGACAGATCATCGTTTGAAAGAAGAGCAATGAGTCGTCAGACATTATCAAGCAATCCAGATAGCCGTATTTACAATGAGTCTCATGAGTCATCAATGAAAGAAAGGTCAAGTGTTGAAAGTGACAATTCACCTAGTCAAAGAATGACTCGTTCACCAAAAACCCGTCAAGCTGAAAATAAATTGGAACAACGACCAAATCGACCATCAGGAAGCCAGTCTCCATTCCAACGTCCAAATACTGCAGGTGAGCCACGTTGGAGTCCAATCAATAATGAAAGTGGCACCAGTGAAAAGAGAAATTTGAGTGACCAGAAAGATAATAAGAACGATGAGAATGCTGTTGTCTCGGAAAAGAAAGAAGAAGGAAGACCTTCAAGTCTTGTTACCTTGGGTTCTTCTCAAGTTGGAGTTGGAGGAGTCTCTATCGTTCCAAAGTTTGATTTCTCCGAATCAGCCTCTGAGAATGAAGCGTCTCAACAACCTCAAGCAAAGATTCCAGAACAAACTCAGCTGCAGAAGAAACTTCTCGAAGCAGGAAATGTGGAAAATAAAGATGTTGTTGCTTCAAATAAAAGGCCTGTAAGTGAGGAAACGAAGAGTTCTGAGAACCTTGATATAACTAATGCAAGTACAAAACTTGAGAGTCAAACTCAAGCAGATTTAACTCAGAGAACTCACAGAATCACAGAGCCTGCTAGTAGTTATCGCTCTCCTGCTAGAACTCAAAGAGAGTTGCAAGCTGGTCAAAGCATTGAATATGATAATGGTGTAGAAACAGGAAGTGCGAGAAATGAAAATATTCCAGAAGATCATCGCATGGAAAGTCAAAGAGCCGAACGAAAAGAAGAGAAACCAAAAAATTCGAGCGAAAATAGAGATCGAGAACATCAAGAAGTGGTAACTTTACCTAGTGAGTCTTTGAATGAAACTCAGTCTGAGAGAGTTCACAAAAGGTCTGCAAACATTAAGAAGCAAGAAACCAATCAAGAGAGCTCGACAACCGAAATTGACGAAGCTGAAAAGCAAGAACAAGAGAAAGAAAAAGATTTATCAACAACCAAACAAGATCAAGAAAGAGATGCTCCAAAACAAGACATTTTAATTCACCCTGACCAGGTAGAAAAATCCCCGGTGCGCGAAAACGAGCCTCAAACTAATTTGGTTCAAAAACGAAGTGAATCAACAGCTACTCAGTCTGAATCAATTGCCAATCCCAACCAGGTTGAAACCAAAGGTCAAGAAGATCATTCTCGTCATATACAAAAATCTCCTGCAAAAGAGACTCAAACCGACTCGATTCAAAAACAGGATGAGGCAACAGAAACTCAGCAATTTGATTCGGTTTCTGTTCAAAAGCCTAGTCAAAATATTGAGCCTCAAGAAGAGTCGAATGTTGCTGAAACTAAAGACCAAGAAAAGGATGTTTCTACACAAGGTGATTTAGCTCATCGTGTTCAAAAATCTCCTGCGAGAGAAAATGAAACCCAAACAGATCTGGTTCAAAAAAGAAGTCAAGCAACAGAAACCCAGTCTGAATCAATGGCCTCTGTTCAGGATTCTCATCCCCTTAGTCAATCACCAAAGATTGCTGAAACCAAAAATCAAGAAGGTGATTTAGTTCACTCTCCTGTTAGAGAAAATGAGGCTCAAACTCAAGTAACAGGAGCTAAATCTGACTCAATTTCTGTTGAGAAACCCGATCAACATATTGAATCTCAAGGAGAATCAAAGATTGTTGAAAGCAAAGACCAAGAAAAAGAAAAGGATGCTTCTACACAGAATGATGAAGTTAATTCTAGTCATACACAAAGATCTCCTGCAAAAGAGACTCAAACGGACTTGATTCAAAAGCAAAATCAAGCAACGGAAACTCAACCTGAGTCAGCTTCTGCTCAGAAGCCAGATCAACATCTTGAGTCTCAAGGAGAATCGAAAGATCAAACTCAAGATATCAAACAAACAGAAACATCACAGGAGACTCAAATTCAGAAAGCAGATGATTTGGCTCAAAGATCTGATGAACAAAAGGAGATATATCAAGAAGAAGAGCAAAAGACTCCTGTTCTCTCAACTGTTACAGAGAAGAGTTCGAGAACTTCCGTAGAACCTCAAAGTGAGAAAGATTTATCTGAAAAAGGCTCCGTTCGTACACAAAAAGGATCATCAACAGTTCCACCCATCAGCCATGTAGGTGGAATTGGTCTTATCGAGAGGCAGGCCATCTCAAGCTCAAACAGTTTAGGCGCTATTGACACACCGAAATTCTTTGATCAAAGGTTGGATATTGCAGCTGAAGAAGGTTCACCTTCTCAAGATTTGAGCTCTCAAAATCCAAGAAATCTCAAGAATCAAATTGCTGAAGAAGAAAAGAGAATTCAAGGACATGAAATCTCAGAAGACAATAAAGACAGGATTTCTTTGGGTACTGATAGTGAAGGAGGATCTCTCCATAAATCAGCTCAAGAAAAACAAGAAGCTCCTCAAGAGAGAAAAATATTTACACAAGATAGTTTTTCCATCAAGCAAAAGCCTGCTGTGACTGAAGCTCAACAATCAACTGAAGTTCATCAAAAGGAGCAAGCCGAGCCTGGAAAAGAAAAAACTCAAGATGATGAAATTCACCCTGAAAGACCTCAAAATGTTTCTGTCCAGAAACAAGTTGAAGCAACAAATAAAGATCAGTCTGAAGAAATCGCAAAGCAGGAATCAAAGGGCGATAAATTATCTCATCACCAAGAGATTCAAGAAGGAAGAGAAGATCAACAGAAAAGTCCTGAAAAAATCTCTCCAGTCTCAGTAACTGTGAGTCCACCTAAAGAAGCCAAAGATGAAGATGAAAAAGAAGTTGATTATGAAAATAAAAGAGCTCATAAAAAGCTTTCAGATAAAGGTCAAACAAACTCTCCCACAATTAACCAAGAAAATCCAAGACAATATTATGGTCAAGAACAAGAATATGAATATAACGAAGATTACAGAGACCATCAGAATCCACAATATGATCAACAACAAGCCTACATGGAAAACAATAGAAGATCAGCAGCTGGTGCTTACTTCCCTGGAGGACAATCAAGAATCACAAATTTGCATACTGTGGAAGAAGAAGAGGATGTGATTGGAACCAGAGAAAGCTACCAACCGTCTCCTAAAGCCTTTGAAGAAAGTAGAGATTCTGCACAACAACAAAATACCTTGGGTGATGATGATTATTTGAATATTCATAAAGAGGAAATCCCAAAACAAAAAGAGACCAAGATTGAGGATGAGATTGAAAAGCTGAGTAAAGACTCAGGATCTGTGATAATCGCAGATTTTGAGCATAGTTACGAGGAAGATCATGGTGCAAATGGAGACAAATCTAAAGAGCAAGATGCTCCAGATTATAACAAGAAAACTCTTGAAGAGTTGATTGGGGGAGAGGTCAGCTCAATAGTTTATGATGTTGATCCAAGCCATCAAGATAGAGTGAATACCTCAGTTTCTAATGAGAAGAATATCATACCAAAGAGCATGGAGTTCTTTAGAAAAAGTGGCAAGAGTCAGAATGAATTAATAAAGGATTCAGATTCAAAGACAGATGAAGATTATCAAAGAGATGACTCAGAGCACAAATCCAACTTTGGAAGAGTTCGCTCCAATAGAGGTTCAGGCACTTTCCAACCTAAATCTCAAGATGAAAGTCATGATGCTGGCGAACCTGAAACTGGAGAACTTTATAAAACTCCAATCAAGACAAGCTCAGTGACAAGGTTGGCTCAACCTGAGGAGGTACTAGGAGGAGATGATCATGATCATGAACATGAAGAACAAGAGGAAGATATTGATGTTCATGTTGTCGACTCTGAAGTCAATAGTCAAGCAGGCCCAGGGTCTGTAGAAGATAGATTTGGTATTCAAAATAGAGATGAGATTGTGGGACAAATTCCTGAGAGTATCAGAGAAACCTTTGGAAAGTCTGGTAAAAAAGTTGTGGTCGCAAAGATTCCACAGATTTTGACTCTCAGTGAGCTTACCAAGAAAATAATTGATGAAGGTAGAGCCGAGAATCAAAATATCACACCAATTCGAGAAAGAAGAGATGATGATGCTGAGGAAAGAAATATTCTTGAAGAAAGAAAGGAGTTTGAGAGTCCCTTCAGCTACAATTATGCAGAAAACGCAGATCATGCCAGTAGTCAAGGCTACCCCACTCCTGAACGTTCTTTCATTCCAAAACAAGAATCTGCAGCAAATAGTCAATTTGACAGTCCTATCAAGAAACTTATTGAGGCTGCCAATCAAAAAACTGAAAAACTTTCAAATATCCTCAGCACTGTCGGTAAGAAATTTTTTTAATTCAGAGAAATTAATAAATCTCGCTTAGATCGAATTATTGAAGGAAATCGGTATATTGGAGGAGACCAAGGCGTCCCTAATATGTTTGCTTCTGGTGGTCCCAGCACTTTCAATCAAAACTTTTCAAAAGGAATTCCAGTTCCTTCTCCTTCAAAGTATGTGAAGGCTGTTAGAAGAAGTCAAATTGATCAAATTCCTCTCAGTGAAAGTAATTCTATTGAAATTTTGAGCATCTTTTACTAACTTTTTTCCCAGGTTTTCATCATACTGGTCAGACAGCGGCAGTGGCTAATAGACAACGAAGTATGTCTTATAATCCCAATAACTCTGTGATTCATCTTGATACTTCTTACTTATCAGCCAACTTTGCCCTCCCAAGGGATAGAAATAATTTATCTTTTAGTGGACGTGGCAATGACTCGCTCCAAATGGAACCTAATGAGAAACTCGAATAATAATACGGAATTACTTGTTTGTTTGTAATGATAAATTTTTCAAAAATTTTCTATTTATTTATTTTATAAAGATTTATTTGAGATATATTTATTTTTAAAATAACTTTTATCACATAAAAAATAATGTTACAAGTGCAAGAAAAATGAAATTCGGTGATTATTTGGAGACTTTACCTTTGATTAATTCATTGTATAATTTCATATTTTCTTTAAAGTTTTCTCCCTTGATTTGATCTTCTTCACTTTGGTTTCTACAAAAATTGATTTATCTGAATGAAAATGAGCGATTACTGTTTAAAGATATGATCTGAGTAAGTTTCAGTTCTGGCGGGTTTACTTTCATGCCTTGCTCTGGCTTCTTCAATTCTACAAATGAGGTAATGTTTAAAATTGAGAAAAGATTTTATAGTGTTACTTGATTTTTCTTCCGAGAAAGTCTGCTTCATTTGCGAAGTTTAAAAAGTTTTTGGCATCTTCTACGCGTTGAAAAGTGACATATCCAAATCCCTTGCATTTTCCGGTGGCAGAAGTTGGAAGTTCAACCTTCATGATTTCTCCATAATCAGAAGCGAGGCTGTAAAGGTCATCATTTGTGCAATCAAATGAGAGATTATGGACATAAACTTGCTTTGCGCTTGAGCTTGATTGAACGACACTTTCTCTTGTTTTCAACTGGAAGAGTGCAACAGCGATTTGTTGAGTATATTCGGGAGTATCAATCATGTTATGATCCCAATCTTTGACAAATCTTTCAGCAATATTTTTAGTTTTGAAAAAGACCATGGCCTTTCCAGAATTGACACCCAGTCTATTTTTCACAACACTGACTTTTTCGATGTTTGAACGATCTTTATCAAAATAATGAATGAATTCCTTTTCATTCCATGCTTGAGGAAGGCCTCTTACAATGACAATTTTAAGGTCTTCATTGCTAACAGAATTGAGTTCTGTTGTGGTTTTGGGCTTTTCGGCAATGTCCTTTTTGGGCCCACTCTTGAATATTGAGTTGGTTATGTCAGATTTCCAAGCAAGTGAAGGAGCGGAGAAGATATTATTCTTGATTGATCTTTGCTTGAAAAGATATTTGGTTGAGAGGCTACGTTGATTTTTGAAGAGAGAAGCAAAACTTTTGAACATTCTTTTTTAAAGTCTCTGAGGAGAGATATTTTCAGCAACGAATTAAATTTATTTGAGGGAATTAATCAACGAAAAAAGCTTTCAATAATTAATCATCAGAAAACAGAATCTCACACTGACTTGTTAAATTGATGAGTTTTTCTGAGAAAGATTGTTCTAATTTCTTTTTATGGGAGGAAAAATAGATTTTTCAGATGACTGATTTTCAGGGAAATAAACAATAGAAAAAAATCTGGTTGCTTAAATTTTGGCATTGGATCTGAGATCCAAAAGAAGAAGAACAGCAAATGAATTTTTCAATGTCAGAACATGAGAGAAATTAATGAGGATTTTTTTTGTTATTTAACTTTTTTATGCAGAATCAACAAATTACATATGCAATGAAACATAAAGGATAACATGCAAAGAATATTTTGAAGTTGATATTTCCGACGAATGGATGGATGAATAAATAATATTGTTATTTAAAGAGGATATTTCTTTGAGGTAGCTCTAAGTTGATAGCTGACACCTTTAGTATCGAGAATGTGACTGTAGAGCTTCAATAATAAAGTGGGATTTGCTGCACCAGGTGTTCCTTTTTGATTTAGCTAAAATACCAAAGATTTTTACCATCTGAGACATATTGAAGATTCTTGAGGACAACTTCCAAGAAGTTGGTGATCTGGTCAGGGGTGATTTTGTTGAGGAAGGCATCCAAAGAAGCGTCGAATTTTATTTGTGCCAAATATTTGTTCACAAGCTTGATGTATAACTCCTATTCAAAATATCACAACAAATCCAACCCAAGTGTCATACTTTAGTTTTGGGGTTTTCACTTTTATAAGGGGCTTTGTCCATGGCGACTAATAAGGCATCATATGCGGGAGTCCTAAATTATTGAAGAAAAAGATGAGGTGACAAGAAACCCTTTTTTATCGAGATCAGCAAGTTCAGCTTGCTTTTCTTGAAGTCTTTGAGTAAGATCTTCTTCCAACTTGGCTTGCTTTTCCTTTCTTTCAATTTCAGCCTTCTTCATTCCTGCTATTAAAATGACAGTCTTTAATAAATTTTATAATCAATCTCGTGTATGATTTTATAGGTCGAATTGTTCTCTGATGCGTATAAAAATAATTACTAATGATTTTTTTTGTTGTTGTCATGTGTCATATGAAGAAAGGTGAATATTGTTTGATAAATTTTTCCGGAGCTTTCGAGAAAACAGCTTTCTCATCATCAAAGACAAAAAAATAGAGCTTTATCTTTGGGAGAAAACTAATTACTTTTGAGAAAGATAAAAAAGTGCTCCTGGAGGGAGTCGAACCCTCGACCCTTGGTACATAAGACCAAAGCTCTAACCAACTGAGCTACAGGGGCTACTTATTTTGGATTTTTCATCTGATGCGTATAACTTGGCTCCCCATTAATGATGGTGAGTGAAACAAACAGTTTTGATATTTTGTTGCAAGTTATTTCCCAATACATTGACAGACAAACAATTTTTAAATAAAGAGAGGATATAATACAATATTTAAAGCAGAGTTTTATATGGAAGAAGAAAACTTTAAGATGTTTTGAGTTTATCGACAACCCAATCCATAGCTTCGCTAATTCCACACCCAGTTCTCGCAGAGCATTTAAAAACTGCCCATTGTTGATTTTTTATTGAACAAAGTCTGAGATGTTTGGTCACCTAATAAGATCATTACAAATGAGAGATTTTGTGCTTTCTCCAAACCTCAATTTCTGACATGGCTTCAGGAAGATCCTTTTTTAAGCTTAGATTAATGTACTAATTTTACAAATAATACTTGCTTATTTGCCAAGACTGCGATGGGAACTCCTCTCAATTCTTGTTCCTGGTGTATGAAATGAGAAAGACACACAACACTGATTTACTTGGATCATAAGAAGTAGTTCATCTCTTGAAAATTGAACTCTATCTCTATCAAGAGAATCAAGCATGTATATGATCGCGTTTGTTTTTTTATAGTAAGTTCTCCAATAGGGCCTAGTGACATGAGTTGATGGAAAAACAGAGAGTAAAACCTGATGCCAATTTGTCCGCCTACGTCCCAGGCCTGGAACTTGACATTTTTGTATTCCATATTTTCAACGTTGACGCCAATTGCTGTGAAAAGTTTAATATTCAAGGTACTTGATAAGTGTGTGAACTTGGAGTTGCGTGAATTGTGTCATTGAGCTTCATTTTATCTAGTTTGATAAGGGTAAGAAAGATTGGAATGGTGATGTACATAATAGAGTGGTTTTTCCAGCGTTATCCAAGCCTGTGAAATGGTCAAGGTGAGTAGGTTTCTATCAAAATAGGTACCTAAAATCAGGATCCGAACTTCTTTTTGTCCAGCTAAGGAATCAAAAATTCTTGAAAAGACAAAACCCATTAGAGATTCAGCTAGCAAGGAGAAAAATTTAAAAAGGAATGATTAGCTTAGTCGTTTTTTTAAATTCTCTTTAAAAGTTTTTGATTTGTAAAGAAAAAAACTCATACATTCAAATTTTTCTAAAACCGACAAAACGAATTAATAACTTTATCTCGTTTCTACTATCAGAAAGACTTGAAATTATTAGTTTTGTTTCTCTTTAGAGGCTTTAGTTTTTGGAGTTTTTCTTATTCCAAGCAGAGTTTTGATAATCCAGAAGAGAACTCCAAGAATAAATCTGATTGCAGTGATTAATAAAACAAGCACAAAAGCTATAATAAGAATGACTGCCCAGATGTATATCTTTCCTTGAAGTAAGACTTTCCCAAGGTGGCTGAAGAATCTGGCAAATCTATTTGTGTCAGCAACACAGTAAGCATTTTCATCCAAGATTGATTCGTTGAATTGCAATTCAGATTTATGGATATCTTTGGATAAAACAGGTTGGCCGTAATAGTTTCGAGCTTCTAATTTCACTTTATTGGTCGTTTCTCCAAAACTGAACTCAACAACTCCAAAGTTTCTTTCAAAATACTTGTCTTCAACATCATTGTAAGTCTTGGGAAAAAGCTGAGAAAATAAGCCAGCTACTATTGGTACATGACTTGAGGCATGATGAGTGAGGCCACTTGAAGTGAATTCATAGAGCTCATATCCAACCTTTTGTTTGCAGGGATATTTCATAATTTCTGCATAATGAACGTCTCCTGAAAGTAAAATAACTCCGCTGACTTTATACCTTCTAATCAGGCGGAGGAGCTTTTCTCTACTTTGCTTGTACCAAGTTTCTGGGAGTAACCTATCATCTGGGAATACTTGGACTCCAGAACCAATAACGACGTACTCCGCCTGATTTTCTTTGAGTTCATTTTCAAGCCATTCCCATTGTTCTGCACCAAGTAGGTCAATTTCATCAGATTTCATGAGAGAATAGTCATCACGAGAGAACCTTCCATCTACTAAAATAATTTTGACTTTTGATGGATCTCCAAGATAGTATGATTCATAAATGCCACCTTTTCTTGTGCGTCGAAGACTATCTTTTGGCTCATCAATAAAATCAAGCCATAACTCTCTGGAGAGATTTTTAAAGGGGAAAGTCTTTCCAGAGTTATCCTTTCCATAGTCGTGGTCGTCCCAAACTCCAATAACAGGAGTTGAGTCCCTGAGATTTTTATAATTCCGATCATTCTTGTTGATGTTGAACTTTTCTCTCGCTCTTGCTTCTCCAGGGAATTGGAATTTTGGAGGAAATCCTTCAATATCGAGATAAACCACATCTCCAAGCCAAATCCACACATCAGATTTAACTTCAGCAATTCTATTAAAAATTTCATTTTGCTCATGTCCAAGGATAGCATTACATGATCCAAACGTCAACTTAATATTGTTTGGATCTTTGACAGGAATCACTCGAGGCGATGTTGCTGAATTCGTGAGAGAGATGAGAGTGGTAATGAGAAAAGCGGAAACAAGGATAAGTTTATGGGAATTCATTTTGTTAGTTTAATAAAAAATGGATAAAATGGTTATTTTTTTAACTCGAGATTTTTGAATTATATAAACATCATTCTAGTCATGCTTTAGCTTTTTTGCAGATTTTTTTCCAAAAATCTTGCGGAATACGAAACTAAGAATATTGACAAAGGATTTAACAATAAATATGACTAATGCAATAGTCCAAACAACAATGAATAGGCCAAGATAGACATATTTGTTTCCTTGGAGAATTTCTTCGAAAATATGTTTCCAGAATCTCTGATAGTTGGGAGTGTCGACGATACATGTAGAGTTATCATTGATTATGGCCTCATCAAAGGTCAAATCAGAATAAGAAATTTGCCTTTCAAGGGTTGGGACCCCATAGTAACTTCTGGCTTCTAGTTTAACGCTAGATGTATTTCCTCCAAACTTGAAGTGGATAGCTCCGAAATTTCTTTCAAAGAATCTATCTGAAGGTTCACTGTATGTTTTAGGATAGATTTCTCCAATGATATTATGGACGAGAGGGACGTGGCTTGAGGTATAATGGGTCAATCCGCTTGAGGTAAATTCGTAGAGTTCAAAACCGATTCTCTCTTTGCATGGATATTTCATGATTTCAGCAAAGTGGACATCTCCAGAAAGGAAGATAACTCCGCTGAGTTTGTACTTTCTAATCAGCCCAATTAATCTGTCTTTGCTCTGTTTAAACCATCTTTCAGGTAAGATTCTATCATCTGCGAGGACTTGAACTCCAGATCCGATGAGGATGTATTCTGCCTGGTTCTCCTTGAATTCATTTTCAAGCCATTCCCACTGTTCAGGTCCGAGAAGATCATTAGCTCCGAGATTCAAGAACCAGGGGTCTTCTCTTGCCCATCTGTTATCGATGAGGATCACTTTAACTTTTTTGGCATCTCCAAGATAGTAAGATTCATAGATTCCACCTTTTCTTGTGCGTCTGGGGCTATTTTTTGGTTCATCAATAAAATCAAGCCAGAGTCTGCGAGTAGTTTCTTTGTCATGGAAACCTTTGCCAGCATTATTAAGGCCATAATCATGGTCATCCCAGACTCCAATAACTTTGGTTGATTCTCTGAGTCTTTTATAGTTGGGGTTGTTTTTGGCAATGTTAAACTTATCTCTAGCGAAATCTTCACCTCTGAACTTGAATCTTGGTGGAAGGCTCTCCACATCAATGTAACTGACATCTCCCAACCAGACCCATACATCAGGATGGAGTTCAGCGACTCTATTAAAGATGTCGCTTGGTTCATCTCCAATAAAAGCATTGCAAGATCCAAAAGTCAGCAAAATATTATCTGGGTCTTTCACTGGAATGATATTTGGTGTTGTTTCATAAGGCTTTGAGAGTGCTTGTGTCTGAAGTAGAGAGAGGATTAACAAAGATATCAAAGAACAACGAGATATCATAATTGAATTGAGTAAAAGTTTATTTTAATACTTGGTGTGTCAAACAAAACAAAGAAAATTTAATCCACAAACTTCAAGTACACAAATATGAAGAAGTCTTTTGAGAAAACAAAATTCGAATTGATTTATGATTTATTTTCAGAATTGATGATATTAGTCATCCATTCCATGGCTTCATCGACTCCGAATCCAGTTATTGCAGAGCACCTGAAAATGGCCCATTGATGTTCTTTGATGGTGGAAAGTCCTAAACCCTCTGATATCTAGAAACATTAGATAATTGGAAGATTTTAAAAGAAGCAACTTCATCTTCTGTCATGGCATTCGATAAATCCTATTCACATTGTTCAAAGAGAACCGAAGAAAATTTTTACTTGTTTATTTGCAAGGAGTACAAGTGGAACTCCCTTTAATTCTTGTTCCTATTGGGATTTTCGTATTAAAATATTCATAGAAGATATACCTCGAGCATTAACATGAGCTCGTCTTTGGAAGTTTTCATTCTTGCTCTATCTGAAGAATCAATCATGTAGATAATAGCATTTGTTTTTGGATAGTATGATCTCCAGTATGGTCTATTGTTGTTGATTGGTTGATTTGAAAGAATAAGTTTTACCTGATTGAAGCTTGACCACCAACATCCCATGCCTGGAATTTTAAATTTCGATATTCTACATTTTCAACATTCACACCAATTGCTATGAAATTGTTTGAGAAAAAGAAACTATACAAAGGAAACTTGGAACAGTTTGAACAACATTGTTGAGTTGCATTTTATCTGAGAGGAAGAGTTAGAGAACAGGCAAGAGTATCATTCTATTTACATAAGAGTGTGGTTTTTCCAGCATTATCCAAGCCTTTAAAACCGTTAAAGGGAGTTTTTAAAAGAATGAGTGGTTACCAAGAATGAGGATTCTAACTTCTTTCTCCCCAGCTAATTTATTGAAGATCTTTGAAAATAAAAAGCCCATTTTTTGTTCGTTGCAAAATTATAAGCAGTTCAGTGCAGTTCAAAAATTTTAATTTTTAAATTTGTATTTTGTTAGTCGTTTTTTAAGAGATCAAAATGTGTTTTTTCTTTTGAAATTCAAATAAAATGCGAAAAAAACTTTGAAAACTATTTAGAACGAAATTGTGCTTTTCGAAATGTTATTTTGAGTTTCATTTAAATGGAAAATATCATCAAAGAGAAATAATCTGATAATTAATAATGAAACAACTATGAGAAAGAGTTTTTGTGAAAGGCGATCCAAAGAAGGCTTTGGAATGAGAAAATAATTCCTGAAAATCATCTTTCTCAGAAAGAGTAAAAATTATCCTTCCTTCCTTCTTTTGATCTCTGGTCTCAGAGAGACTTAACTTCTTCAAATATTAAATCTGGGCTCTTGTTAGCTATAAAGGGGAAAAATTTTGAAAAATATTTTCTGAACTTACCTGGAATTTTAAATAGAGGAAATAATAATTTATTTTTTTTTGTTGATAAAAAATTTCGTTTAATCAAAGAGGTGAGAAAGAACTGGAAAAATGATTCTGAAAAATTTTCCAAAATATGACTCAAAAAAAATTTTGAACCCAAAGAGATTCATGTTCTTTGAATTCTCTCCTCAAAAAAATATTTCTTCATTTTTCATTTTTTATAATTTTTTTAAAGTGCGCATTTTTTTTTTTCGTGAAAAAAAAATTGGTTTTTTCCGACCTTCGTTCCACAAAAAACGATTTTATCTCTGTCAAAGATCCGATTCCGTTGATTTATTATTGAAAACTTCTTTTTTTAAGGATCATGGAGAGTCTCGACATAGTTTGACATAGTTTCATTTGTAATAGGAATGGGTTCTCCCTTAAGAGCCACTGTCGAATTCCAAAAAACATCATTTTTATAAATCAAAACAGGATTTCTCACTCAGGATTGAAGCATAATATTTTTTTCAAGGAAAGTTTGAAATATATTGACATCTGCTTGACCATCAAACTGAAGAAAATTTTCAACAAAAGTAAACTAGGATGAGGTTTGAAAAAATAAGTGTCAAATAAGATCGATTTTTAATGCATTAAAAGTTTTGACAAAGCCTTTGAAAAGAAAGAAAGAGATTTGGAGTTGGATGTGCTTGACCTTGATTGAACGAGTTGAAACAAGAAAGTTTGGCCGAGAGTTGTAAAGCTAGATTCTTTTTGAAAGAGTCCTTCAGGAACCTTTCTGGATAGTATAATGAACAGAAAACTCTAGACTTTGCAAGAAACTGAAAAACTCCATAGATTAAATTTAGGAAAAGTTTAAAAAGATTTTAAGGCAATCTTAATTCCTCTTTTTTTAGTAAAAATAGAAATAAGAAAATCTGCTTCTCTCAAGATTTTAATTTTAAAAATCTAGATAACTCTGACAAAAAACCCAGAAAAAGTTTTTTATGTGATTCATATTCGAAAATATGAATGCATGATTGAATAAAATAATAACTGGTGATTTTGATATGAATATTTAAAGATTATGTTTTTTTTTCAAACAAATGATAATAATGTCAAATAGACAGTTAAATACAAGGCTAACACAACAAAGAGAGATAATGATGGTACACAATATTCAAAGGTTTTGGCAATGAACTCCTGGCTTTTGAAATTATGGAGATTTCTGCATTTTAAACAAAATAATAACAAATAATTTGGAATGATCACTTAAAAACATTTTAAGGCGGTTTGAGTGTACACTAAGCGGGATTAATCGCTTTTGATCTTTTGGTTGGCTTGTCTTTGAGAGATTATTCTTTTCAACAACCAAGAGAACACTCTGATAAGAACTCTTAAGATGGTAATAATCAGGGTAATACTCCAAACTATGCCAAAGGTGATCAGCCAGATATATGGTCTGCCAACAGCCAATGAATGGATGAAATGTTTGACAAATCTAAGGTGGTTAAAGGTATCAACCACACAAGATGAGGAGTCATCAATGATACTTTCATCAAAGATAAGGTCTTCATAAGGGATTTCTCTCTCGAGGACTGTGGCTCCATAATAATTTATTGCTTCGATTTTGGCAGATCTCTTCTCACCAAAGGTGAGTCTAACCTTTCCAAAGTTTCTTTCATAATATCTATCTTCCTTGTTATTATAAGTGTAAGGATAGAGTTCTGAGACGACACCATCGACATTAGGAACATGACTAGAAGCATAATGAGTGATCCCACTGGAACAGAATTCGTGAAGCTCAAAGCCAATTCTTTCCTTGCACGGATACTTCATCATCTCAGTGTAATGAACATCGCCAGATAAGAGGATGAGGCCTCCAGTTTGATATTTTCTGATGAGGCGAAGAAGTCTTTCTTTACTAGAAGTGAACCATCTTTCAGTAAAGATTCTATCATCAGCAAGGATTTGGATTCCAGATCCAATGATGGTGTATTCTGCTGGATTGTCTTTCAGTTCCTCTTCAAGCCATTGCCATTGGTCTTCACCAAGGAGTTCACCGCCTCCAAAGTCCAAGAAGAAGGGCTCTTCTCTGTCCCATCTGACATCAAGAAGGATGACTTTAACTTTGGTGACGTCACCAAGGTAGTATGATTGATATATACCACCTTGTCTGGTTCTTCTGGTCGTGTTTTGTGGCTCATCAATAAAGTCCAACCACAACTGTTTAGTGATATTTTTATAGAGGAAGCTTTTGCCTGCATTGTTGTGGCCAAAGTCATGGTCGTCCCATACTCCAATGATGTGAGTGGCGCCTCTGAGATTTTGGTAATTGGAATTATTCTTGGTTTCTTCAAACTTTTGTTTGGCTTTATCTTCGCCGGGGAATTTGAATTTAGGAGGCATTTCATTGACGTCAATGTAGGTGACATCTCCAAGCCAAATATAAGTGTCAGGCTTGAGATCGACAATTCTGTTGAAAATGTCATTTTGCTCGTCGCCCATTACCGCGTTACATGATCCAAAAGTAATGAGGATATCATTCGGATCATTCACAGGGATGATTCGATGTTTTTCAATGGAGGGAGTGGTGGATGTGACAACTAAAAAGACCTGAGATAAAAGAAAGGCACATAGGCCGGTGCTCAACTTCATCGTTAGTTGGAAAAGTTTTAATTAAGTTTACAATATAGAAATCAACCTGTAATTTCAAGGCTTATGTGTGTGGAAGAATATTATTGAACGCTCGATTTGCCGCCTTTAGATCACATTTTTTCTTAAAATTTTGAGAGGTATATTACCTAGGAAAAATTTTTGTATTTCAATGACTACTTTGAACTTGTTTGATTTTTGGAGAAGGGAGAGTAAGAGATTTACGTAGAAAGGTCTTTGGTCGTTAGATTTTAACTTTCTAACTGAGCATTTTATCAAGAAATTTTGTGTGATTTATGATTGAGCAAAAACTTGAATTAAACTGACATATTATACGTAATTGTTTTTAATGTTAAATTGACGAAAGAGGTGGACAAGGGGACAATTTTTTGGAAAAACGTTGAGCTGGGATCTTGATAAAGTTCAAACTTCTGAAGATGTGGGGTTTAGTTTTTAAAAACAGTTGCTGACTAACGACAAAATTTAGTTTAAGCTCATATTGAGATTTTAATTGAGTCAGTTGCTGCTAAACAATTTAAGAAAAATCAGTTATTCAGACAAGGGAGCACTGCATTGAATTAGCACACTTTGAAGGGTTTTTTCAATGAGGAAAATTCAGATATAGTAGAAAATTATAACTCTTTGAATTGAGAAATTTTTTTGAAAAAAGGTTACTAAGGAAAGCTGGATTTTCAACATCCATTTCAACTCTCTTTGCAGAGGATATTTTAGATGACTGAATTAAACCCTGTCTATGTCTGAAAAATCTTTGTGAGAAATGAAGAGGGTAAGAAGAAAAACCCGCGAGCGGTAAAATGGGTTTTCCCGGATTATCAAATTTTATGAAAAAATTTGCATTCAATTTTGTTTATTATATTTGACATTTATTTTTGCGCTTAAACAAACAAAAAACAAATAATCGTTTGATTCTTTGACACAATGACGGTGATTGGATTTTGGGGCTGAATAATACAAATTCATTTTCATTCATCCAACTTAGGAGGGTGGGGTCTCGTATCAAGGTATTTTATTCAATTGGCGTCTAAATTCAATGAAAACTAGATATTGCTGTGATGATTTGAGGGATTGATAGAATTGTATAGTTCGTTCGGGAGCATGTAGGGAAGAGAAGAAATACTAAATGAATTGACTAGCAATTCTTTCCAGAGAAAATTATTGATTATGGCTTGTTAAATTTTTTTCATGCGACTTCTGACCTTTGAAACCCAACTTTTATGAAAGAAAATGATAAAAAAAATTCAAATTTTCGAATTCACCGGGATAATTTTACTTTTAGGTAATGGTGAAAAGGTTTGTGTTTGTGAAAATGAAAATTCAAGCTCAAATTTTGTGTTATTAAAAAACTTGAGAATGAAGGAGAGAAATTTCCAAAATTTTTCTTTCCTGGAGGAAGAGTTTTGGAGTTTCTTTGATGGCTGGGAAAAAATCGTTTTCAAATAAAACTCAAAAGGTCCTGGAAAAATAAAATTTTTCATAACCAAAATCTTGAAGGAAATAATCTTATGATTTTGTAAAAAAAATATCTCAAGAATTTTTTTTCTCAAAATTGAAAAGCTTTTTTTAAAGCAAATTTTAAGAAAATTCTTTTTTTTTCTCAAGTTTATAAATGATTGTGATGAATTATTTCCGATTTTTTTTAATTGTTGAAGAGTCATAAAAATAAGGAAATTACCGAATTTTATTCCTATATTTATGAGAAAAGGAATATTGAGAACTTTTTTCGTTCGGACTCATGAGAATCCTTTCAAATTAAATTGCAATAAGCCAAAGAGTGAGATTTGAACTCTCCTGGAAATGGAAACAAGAGAAAAGGACTTTTAAAAATGACTGAAAAAAAATATCCACTGAATTTTCCAATTTTTCCTGATTGAGTTTTTCCCCCAAAAGAATAGATTTTAGAACATTATTTATTCTCAAGACAAACAAGAATAAAAATGATTAAGCTAGTTGTGATTTGATGGTGTTAAATGAACTTAATTTTGGCTTTCAAAACTTTGGTTAGTAAAGGTTTTGAAAGTATGCCATTAATTTTTTAACTTAAATTATTTCTGAGTCAGCCAGCCTGTCTTTTTTTAATGATATTCAATTCATTTGAAATGAAAAGGTCTAAATTCTGTCTGCATCGAGTGAAGGATTAATTGTATTTTTGTCAAACTTATATCGCGATAAGTATTTTGTGTCCTCCTCTTAGGATTGAGGTTTCATTGATCTTTTGAAAGAAAACCTCTCAAAGAAATCCAGAAACAAGAATTTGGAAAAAAATACTGATTTTAATTTTTGACAGCATCAGGCGAATATTTTTTATGGTTTGCTCGTTTTGATGGGCCAATTTGTTTCGAACATTGTCGCTTGTTCTAGTGATCAAAATAACTTTTATCTAATTATACGAAGTTGGAAAAGTAAGATTTTAAAAAGGGGTTTTCTAAATTATTTGTGGAATGATGAAATGAGAAGATGGGAGTTATAATTATATCAGGCAGGTTTTATAATTTTTCTTTGGGAATGAGAGTTAACGTATTTTAATTTAATAGATAAATAAACAAAGCGAAACTCCTAAAAATAAATAAAAATGACTGACGTGAATCGCCTAGCTCCTCTTATGAGTTCCAAAGTCGTTGGAGATTCAGCAGAAGATGCAGGTAAGACAATATCTCACCATGGATTGGTTGTTTACCTTTAATTTAGAAAACTTCAAGGTAACGAGTACAAACTTTGCAAATTTGCAGGTTTCTTCGACAACAAGAGAATTTGTTGCTGCAGAGGAGGATTACGAGTATTGTCCAAACTGTTCCAGAAAATTCTTTGCAGGAAGACTGAGACTTCATTTAAAAAGTTGTAAAGATGGAAAACCACTAAAACCTCTGAAATCCAAACCAATAAATGAACAAATTGTGAAAGAAGAAACAGCATTAAATAAGACTGCAGATGATGTGATGAGCTATAGAATCCCAAGTTATCAGAAAGTAGACCAAAATGCTTCTTTTGGAGCAAGCCACGAAGAAACTGTTCAAGAAACAAGTCCACAACTTGGATCAATTAAAATTTCAAGACAAGAAGAGGTGTATTCAAAGCAAGCTCGGAGTACAAGGTCTCCACAAAAGGAGAAACCCGATGAAGAAGACTGGGCTGGAAATGGAGATGTTGAGGAAGGGGCTAGGCATCATCAAGTGAGAGGTGAATTTATTGATGATGGAATCGAAAGAAAAAAGGCTGAGGTACGTGATTTTTGTGAAGTAACGCTAAGAGATTTTCAATTTAGGATGGGAGACTTGGATGCGTGGTTTGTGGAAGATTCTTTATGGAGGAGAGAATTCAACAACATGAGAAAGCTTGTAAAAAAGGTCAGAAGAAAAGAGCAGTTTTCGATGCAACGAAACAAAGAGTATGTCTCTTGGATTTATAATAACTAATGAACAAAGGCTATACCAGATCAGGATGGTTTCATTTCAAAGCCAGTTGAGAAGCCCAAACCAAAAAAACTTGTAACTCCTGTGAAGGCAGTTGACGAAGAAAAGGTTGATGTTGGATCTGCACCACCAACACAACAAAAAGAAGAGAAATCTGCAAAGAAAGCCCCAGCTTGGAAAGCTGAGCATGAGAATTTTATAAAGAATATTCGTTTCAATAGAAAACTTAAAGATATGGAGGCTAGAGGCGAAGATACAAGCAATTTGGTGGCTCCTACCATTGTCAACGAGAATTATGTCCCCTGCCCCCATTGTTCAAGAAAATTTGCTCCAGCTACAGCGGAGAGGCATATTCCAAAATGTAAAAATACATTCAATAGACCAAAACCACCAAAGAGTCTGACGCTAGAGAAAATTGAAGAAGGCCAGAAAGCTGATAGAACAAAGACAAAATTCATGATTAAAAAAGGACCCCATCTTAGGATGAGTCCTTCTCATGCAGGTAGTACAGGAGCAACAGGGGGAGATCCAAAAAGTCCAATGACACCCACTCCAGGCAGGAATGGAAATCATCGATCTCCAGGCTCAAATTTCTCAACAGGAAATTATGAGACTCAAGTAGATGAGGCTATGGGGAGTAAAGCTTCCCCAAAGGAGGGCGCAAAGCGATCAACACAATTTGGTCCTTTGAGAGCTGACAGTAAACTTGGAATTAAAAAGTTGGGCAGTTTAGACTCGAAACAAGCCATAGTTCTGGACAACAAGACTTATGAAACATCAGAAATGAGTCCCAATAGTCATGAGATAAAATTGCCTGAAAAGAGAACAAGAGACTATAGAAGTCAGTCTCCAAGCGCAGCTGGAGCAAGAGACGGAAAAAAGGTTTTTACAGAGGCGATACCTAAAAAGGAAGAATTACTTCAAAATTACCAAAATATTTTTGATCGATCCGCATCTTATTCAACAGATCAGTGTCCATATTGTTCAAGAAAGTTTTCCCATCATGCAGCAGAACGCCATATCCCAGTGTGTAAAACAACTAAAGCAAGACCTTTAAGGCGTGATGAGCAAGAAGCTATGGCTGCTGAGAAAACCAAGAATAAAATGTATTTAACAGGCTTAGGAACCAAAGCAAACTTCAAAGCCAAGTACTTGAGATTTTTTAAAGAAGGTGTTAAATTAAATAAAGTAGAGGAGAAGGGAAAGAAGATGACAGTCACCCAAAAACAAGTCAAAATGGTGGTAAGTCTTGGAATGCTGTTTGAAAATAACTCTTATTCTAGGAACGTACTCAACGGAGTATGAGCACTTTTTTGCAAGAGTTCAAGCGAAGAATGGCGATAAGCCTCCTCTACCTTTCAAAAAGCCTTTATATGGCGGAGTAGACTCTAATGCAGTTATTCCTGAAAGGCTTTCTTCATTACAAAAAGCAAAGTTAGGATCTGCTGGTGCCAGTGCATCTCACTTTTGTACTTCTTGTGGGCTAAAAATGATGAAAAGCCATAGATTCTGTGGATCTTGTGGAAATAAGAAAGCAATTTAAGGGGAGTCTTTATTCATTCATATGTATGTTTCATTTTAATAAATTATTTTCTGATACATATGCATGCAAGATCCTATTTTGATAAATATATAAATAATTATGTGTTTGTGTCCTTGTGATTGTTATTGTTATTGTGATTGTGATTTTTTACTCTTTATTTGTTATTTGTGACTCTTATTGTTATGATTATCTTTGTTGCTGTGGTTTTAAAATTATTTTTTTATGGTTCAGTAAATGAAATCGTCTCTAGTAAAATTTGAGAGAAACCTTTACAGACAAAACGATTCAAGTTAAATTTTTTTTTCCCCTTGATTAATTTGGGAAATTTGAGTCTGACATGAAAGTTGAAACGGGGTTTGGAAATTGGGATTTTGGAAATCCGGACCATTTTCCGGATTAATCTGGAGCCCATCTGAAAGATTTCTCAAAAATCAGAGACCTTTTTTTTGCTCTTTCACTCATATTTTTCTCATAATTTTCAATTTTTCGTATTTTCAGAGGAAACCTTCATAAACAAATTTTTGTCACATTTTGCGTCAGAATGGTCGTTGAATGTTTCTTCTTTTTAAAAGGTTGTCTTTAAATTGAAGAAATCTCATTCAGAAGACTCAATTGATTTTTTTTGAGAATTTTTGTTAAAAAGAAAAATTTGTTCGATTTTTTTTTTAGTATCGGGAAAATTCTAGGAAAAAAATGTTTTTCTAAAATCATCGGGTCAAAAATCGAAAAAGAATCGGTGGAAATCCGGACGACTTTTTGAAAATCTGGAGGATTTCAAACCCCGCAATGAAAAAAAAAAAAAAAAACTTTTCCTTGTTTTCAAATTCAGAGACTTTTTCTCAGGTCGTTTTTTTTTCTGGCATTACTGAGAGAATTGAAATCCTTTTTTACTTTTTTGAGTAGAGCGCGAAAATAGAAACTCATAATTTTGATATGCATGACAAGGAAAAATAGATAAGTTAATTTATTCAAGATAGATCTATGAGCAACACTCTCCACTTTCATATTCATCTCTTCCTGTTCTTTTTCTCTTTTTCAAGAGCCATTACAATTCAATCTCATAGTCACTCTCATCATGACACTTTCTTTTATCTTTTCCTTTAACGTGTTCCTTCCAGATTGCGAGAAAGTTCTCCTCAGGTATCAAGGTTTTTCTCTCGAGAAGGTGACAGTATAGGGGAGACTCTGGGATTCGTTCCTTAGGTAGTCGAAGGGCCGCGTAGAGACTCTCGAATTGGCCTTCTTTGAAGTCACAGAATGGCCATTTTACAAGGGCTTCATCCTTGTATGATGAGAAGGCAACAAGAACAATGTTTGCAAGGACGAGGAGAAGAGGTTTTATTTGCATTTTTTTATTTAGGATTTGATTACGGAACATCCTCATTACAACAAAACTTAAAAATAAGCAACAAATGTTCCATCAGTAAATAAATAGGTTATCTTGGCTGATCCAAAATAAAATTCTCGAGTAAATGTTCCTATCTGCACATAGTGCCAACCGTCTAGCTTGTCTGGAAAATCTGTCAAATTATCAAGGAGATTGTCCTGCCATAGTAGTTGAAATGTCTTTTCTGTGTTTTCTTTCTTTGTACGACCAGGCCAAGATCCAGCACCTCATCTTGTCAACACAAAATGGATGAAGAACTTCAAAGTGTTTCAATTCAAAGTCATCACTTGATCGGCTCTAGGTACGACAAAAAATTTTTCTAAGGGACTGACCAGTCCTGTCCTTGATGAAAGAAATAGATTCGATTTTTTTTTCATTTCGAAGATTTTTTTCGTTGATTTCTGCAGATTCTTGGATTGATCATCTGGATTCAAAAAATTAATTTCATAAATTAATTTTTGCTTTGTTCAATTTTTTATTGATGAAGAGTTTATCGTTTGAA
>Ga0182738_1001055_pt1 | contig 35750 bp, 24 predicted proteins | sample eDN5th30CBELigMG_FD_128876 | JGI IMG/M metagenome (GOLD analysis project Ga0182738, IMG submission 128876) | Enriched Miracle-Growth compost microbial communities from Emeryville, California, USA - eDNA 5th pass 30_C BE-Lig MG (version 2)... ...
GGCCTTCCTGCTGCCGGACGTCAGGCGTTTGTGGCGGACGGTCTGGCGGTGAACTGGACGATCCACAAACATCACTTCAGCCAGATGATCGGCATTCTCGATCTGCTGCACGCGCTGAGCTACGCCTGGCAGGCCGCTGCCGAGACGACCAGCAGCGATCCGTGTGAGTGCCTGCCGGAAGCGATCACAGATTAGAGCAAGTTGCTCTGGCCTGGGCCCGCGCAGCGTGCGTTTCGACTGGTAAAACGCAACTCGCCGCGTGGCGAAACGCGGCCCATGCGAAAGTCATGCGCTCTAAAGCAACCATGCTCACCTGATGAAGTCCCCGCAGTATCGCCAGCAGGGTCTGCCGCTGACCAGCAGCCTGATGGAATCGACCATCAAACAGATGAATGCCCGGGTCACAGGGACCGAGAAGTTCAGGAAAAAAGAGTCCGGTGAAGCCGTCCTGCAACTGCAAGCCGATTCGCTGAGCAATTCCCAGCTTCTGGGAAATTTCTGGAGCCACTGGAGAACCCGCCAAACCGGCGCCAACACCGACCGAAAATCCACCGCATAACCCCACAAAACCAGGGAATGCCCCTGGCTCGCACAATGCGTGTTTCAGGAACTGGAAAGCGATCATCAGCCAGATCTGCCAAAGCAGTTCCAAAGCATCTGTCCAAAATAAAATCCTCCGAGCGGAAAAGAATTCTTCTCCAGAGTGTGGAATGCAGAATCGAGCTACGGCATAATTCTTTCGACAGCTTCTATTCCGGTGTGCCTTGCATCCTTAATGAAAGGGCTCTGATGACGACCGCAGACGCTAAGGATTTTGGCTGGTGGGTCTATTCAACGGACGAAAATCTGTATGGTCCCGTGACGAAAAGTGTCCTTCTGCAGTGGCTGGCGGATGGAACGGTTTCTCGCAATACCATTGTGCGACATTGCATCCAGATTGAGCCCAAACCGCTGGCCGAGCAGGGAATCATCCCGGAAAGTGAAGAAGCAACGCGTCTGCGAACCGGAGACCAGCTGTCGGAGCGCTGGCCAGGCAGGAAGAAGGAAGCTGCCAGACTGGGTGAAAGTGAAGTCGAATGTTCCCGGCACTCTCGTCCGGCAGTGCTCACCTGCATTCGTTGCCACGCACCGTTCTGTTCCAAGTGTATGATCAAGCGGGGACGAACAGTCTGCTATATGTGTAAGAAGTGTCAGGGGGGAATGTACAACCGGCGGACAGTGGCCTATCTCACAGATTCCCTTGTTTTATACGGTTTTGTGGTGATCGTTGTTGTTCTTCCGACCATGCTGGTCGCACCTGCACTCGGAGAGAATGCCGTCATGGCACTCACCAATGTGGGACAACTGGGAGGGTCGCTACTGTTTTTCTTACGTGATCCGTTGCTGGGTGGAGCAGGACCCGGTAAGAAAATGACGGGCTTGAAGGTCGTTAAGCAGTCCGATGGAGTCTCTCCGTTAAGCTACGGTCAAGGCCTGTTACGAATGCTGCCGCTGGCGATTCCGTTTTTTAATCTTGTCGATTTATCGATCCCCTATCGCTCGCCGACGCAGCGGCGTTACGGCGATTCCTGGGCGAAAACTCAAGTTGTCGATGTTCCGAAAAAGATCGACGTGGCGCGCAGGAAAACTCAGGCGCGACTGGAGAAAAAAGGGATCAACTTCACAGTTGAGACTCCGGTCTCGCTGCAGGAGTTCGCCCAAATTCCGTAACGGCACAGTTGAGAAATGCTTCATCACTCTGGCGGGAACCCGGTGTCAGTCCGCTGGTTTTCTCGATCAGATAGACCAGTTCACTGGCAATCTGCTGACGGGGTGCCGATGCCAGCTCGGATTTGGTACGCAGAAATTCATCACAGGTCTCGATGACTTCTGCCGGGACGCTGGCCAGTTGCAATTGAGGTAAAATGGATGATTCGTCAGCAAGTCCCTCGGCGGAAGTGGACGTGAATGGAGACGAAGTGCGAACGCGATTTTCATAGACGACCAGCGTTCCGGCCACCAGATCCCCCAGACGCTGCGAATAGCGGGTGCATAGCAAGGTGACCAGTCCCACACCGTAGCAGGCCGGAAGAAAATCCACGGTACGAATCAGATTGCGGATGAGTGAATCAATCAGCCGCAGAGCATATCCCCCCTTTTTGACAACACGAATTCCGACGGTGCGTTTTCCCGGAGATTGCCCGGCCCATAGCATTTCAAAAATGACGAAATAGCCGTTGAAGAACAGAAACGAGACCAGGGCCATGACCGCCCCGGCATAGATCGGGTGTTTTTCACCAAAAGGCAACACCACAGCGATCACGAGCCCCTGAAGCAACGAGAGGATCAGATACATCAATGTTGCATCGACGAGAAATGCAACGGCACGTGTTCCGGCCCCAGCCAACTCATACTTGATCTCCAGGTTTTCTGGAGTTCGGACGATGACATTCCGTACCGGAAAGTTCTGCTCATGACCGTTCATCACTTTATCCAGTCCAATCAGGGTCGCTGGAAACAGCTGGCTGCGTTTCTGGATCAGGCCAACCGGTTGACGTTCGCAGCCGTTCCCCTGGCGGATTTTCAGGCGGGAAGCCTGCTCTATCGTCAGACTCTGGCCGATCTGGCATTTGCCCGCATGCGATTCCCCCAGCACTCCGTCGTGCAGGACCTGGAGCAACTCATCGGACGCGCGCATAGCGTGATCTATCAGGCCCGTCGCGTCAAACGTGGGGACTGGAAGGTTTTCTGGAAATCGACCTGGCCCCGTTTAGTGATCGACAGCCTGCGTCCGATTCTGATGGCAACGGTCATCTTCTGGGCCGCCGCCGGCTTTGGTTTCTTTTTGACGATCAAATATCCATTGCTGGAACACTTCTTTATCTCCGAGTCGATGCAGCAGGGAATGGAGCAGGGCCAACTCTGGACCGAGTCCATCACAAAGACCGCTCCTCTCGCCACCAGTCAGATTATGACCAACAATATCTCCGTCTGTATCCTGGCCTGGGCGTTAGGAATCACTTTTGGCATCGGCACGATCTCTCTACTGGTCATGAATGGACTCATGCTGGGAGCCATCTTTGCAGGTTGCCTGCGACTCGGAATGTTTCAGAACATTGCGGAGTTCGTGATCGCTCACGGTTCGCTGGAGCTGCCCGCGATCTGGATTTCCGGCGGAGCGGGACTCATGCTTGGAGGAGCCATGGTTTTCCCCGGTCGATATTCCCGTCCGGTCGAGATCGGATTCGCTGGAAGAAAATCGATGCAACTACTGATCGGCACCGTGCCGATGCTGATCATCGCGGGCCTGGTGGAAGGGTTTGTCTCCCCCAGCAACCTTTCGCCTACACTCAAAGTTTCGCTGGCTTTACTGCTGGCAACAGCATACCTCGTTTACATCTACATCGGCTCCCAGAAACCGACGGCTGCAAACGATTCCACTCCCAGTGCCTCAGCCTCCGAAGTTGTCTGAGACCTGACTTGTCAGGCAAATCTCGATTTGAGTTTTGAGTGAATTTCAGCAGGCTGTCAGAGCACATTACTCCCGCATCGACTGCGTTCCGCCACGCGGCGAGTTGCGTTTCATCAGGCGAAATGCGCGCTGCGCGAGCCCGGGCCAGAGCAACTTGCTCTAACGTTTGCTTCGGGGGACAGGAAGAATAGGGGGATCGCCCTGGCCAGCCAGTTCTCCGTAGCCGACACTCAGTGCTGTGAATGTGCGTTCGTTAGGAATCGGTTCCCAGTTGACTCCATCGCGACTGCGGGAAAGTTCCGTTCTCCGGTTCCATCCGTACAGCCAGTCGTTCGCACGCACAATCCTTTTGGGAATGCGCCCCTCCCGACGAATCCAGTTGATTCCATCCTGCGAGACCAGCGTCTGTTGAGCGGCCGTGCAGGCCAGGAAGTGATCTCCACACCAGACCACGGATTCGACATGGCCGCGTTCCGGGACAACCTGATTGTTTTCCCAGTTCTTCCCGTCGCGACTCGAGGCCAAGAGTCCATCCTGACCGCCAACGACAAACAGGCCATGGCCGAAGGCAACTCGCTTAAAACCGGGCAGCTTTTCGATTTGTCCATCCATTTGGGTGACCTGAATTTCTCTGGTCTTTGGATCGAAAGCGATTGCAGGACCATAGTCTCCGCTGCCGACAATGATGCCGTTTCCTTGAACACACTGACGAATCCAGTGGGTCTCTGTCGGCATCCGGGCGAAGGCCACTTCTTCATAATTCTCGCCATCGGTGGTGGCGTAGACTTGACCACGAAGTGTGACCAGGTACAGCGTTTCGTCGAGCACTTCCACTCCGAAAACCGGACTGCTCCGTCGTTTGGAAAGTTTTCCGTCAGGCAGAACTCCATCCGACCAGTTCTTCCCGTCACGAGTCGCCATTATCCGCCCGGAGAAATATCCTCCTCCGACAACGATCATGCCTTTGAACGAGGTCACGACGTTCAGATCATTTTGATCATGACCGGCCGGGCCAAGCTCGGCGTGGTTTTCCCAGCTCTTTCCATCCTGGGAAAGCATACGGTGCCCGCCTGCACCGACGACGACATAAAACGGATCTGCCATCGCGGGGAGAGACCCCGGACCAGCCAGCACCCCAAGCCAGAGTATCGCAGCAAACCATCGGGACAATCGCATAGGACTTTCCTTACAGGGGGGGGAGCAACATGGAGAACCACCAATCAAGATATCAAATGGTGCGTTGATTTCCGATCGGCTTAGAGCAAGGGGCAGGACTTTCGCCCTCCCGGAATTTTCCCGGTTGTAGCAGGCGAACGCCCCGGGCAAGTTGCTCTGGTCTGAGGCCCGCGGTGAATGTATTTGGATTGATTGTTTTCTGGAGCCCGCATGGCAGAATCCGGCCTATTCGGGTGAATGCGTTCTCACCAGCAGCCAACAACCGGCAGCGATCAGATACACGATCAGATAGGTGAGAAAAACGAATTGAAATCCATGATATTCTGACAACGCACGGGCAGATGCTGACAAAGATTCGATCGGAACCTGTTCCAGAAATGCCTGTCTCGCGACGGCCTGCTGAACAAGCGAACCTGTCAACCAGCCGGCCAGTGCACCTCCCAGGGTTCCAATCGTGTTCATAAAAGCGGCCGCCACTGCAATTCGATGACGTCCGATATCCTGGCAGGTGGCCCAGATGGCTCCCATGGTCATGTCGGAACAAAATGCGGACATCACGACGCTGATGCAGAAAACGTGGAGATTGTCGGCCTGCCGTGCAATACTCCAGCACAAGGCGCATCCCAGCATCGCCGTCATGCCCAGAATGCGGCGTGACAAGCGGCGATTGCGTACCCGACGGTCGAGCAACGAGATACAGTAACCGCCGCTCAGACAACCGAAAGCTCCTACCCACAGCGGCGCTCCCGTATAAACGGCTATTAACGTCTCTGATTCCGCTCCGGAGAAGCGTTGTTGAAGATAACCTGGAAGATAAGTGATGTTGAACGCCCAGCCATAATTCACCAGCGCATACAGCGCACACAGGGCCAGCAACTTGGGATGGGTCAGCATCCATTTCCAGGGAATCCCCTGATGCGAGACCTCCACAGGGACCGACGGAACAGCCACGGGGAATGATTCGACAGTCTCCGGATAGTTCCTGAAGACGATCCGGAAGATGATGCACCAGACAATGCCGACAGTGCCAAAACCCAGAAAAGCGCCACGCCAGTTGACGAGCGCCGGAGTGGAGGATGTTCCCGTCACCAGTAACATCCAAAGCAACGGGGTGACTCCTCCCATCAGCCGACCGGACATCCAGACCAGACTCTGTGCGAATTCCCATTCATGCGGTGGAAACCAGTTGTACAGGGCGCGGGTGATGTTGGGATAGGCTCCTGCTTCTCCCGCGCCAAACAGAAATCGCACCAGAATCAGCGTTCCCAGACCTCCCAGCACCCAGCTTCCCAGATGCAGGCCGACAACCCCGGTGAGAGCAGTGCAGGCGGACCACCATAAGACAATGCGGATCAGCATGGCCCGCGGGCCAAGGCAATCCCCCATCCAACCGGTCGGGATCTCAAAAATTGCATAGGCCATAAAGAAAGATGTGAACGCCCATTTCAGATTCGTCACACTTTCCAGACCGAGATCGCTCGCGATCAACGGAGCAGCCACGCCAATGCAGACGCGGTCCAGGTAGGTAATCATGGACAGGCTGCACATCAGCGCCAAAACGACATAACGACCTGAAGTGGCGGACAATGTCATCTCCCACGTGAAAAGAGCCGGGCGGCGGGTTCCCATGTCAGCCCGTCATCCAGCGGGAACACCGGACGGCGGCAATTCACGTGTCCTAAGCTTTGCAGATTGGCGCTGGTCGAACCAGGGGCATCGACATTGATCATTTCGCACCAGTCGGCGTACATGTGGCGCTGACAGTGGGGCGATTTCACGATGGTGATCTCGAAATTCCGCGGGTCCTGACCATGAGCAAAAAACAGAGAACGGTCAAACAGATGAACCGGGCGACTGCTGATCACCAGAGTGAAAGGATTCCTTTCGAAAACTGCCGTCCGCCCCGCAGCCCATTCCTGTCCGAATGATTCACTACGAAAACGTCCATCCGAAAGGGAGCGAACGGTCCCGGTGATCGCCACTGGTCGAAACCGTTTACGGTCGAACGCCCCTCCGACGTTGACGTCGATGGTTGCACCAATCCCGGCTTGAAATGCGGCTTCGACCGCACAGGGGTCCACCAGCGGGACCAGAGTCTTCCGAGCACAGTTTTGATGCAGCAATTCCTGCAAAATTGCGGCACTGTCTCCGGAAGCTCCCGAACTGGTGGCGTCGGCGGCATCGACCAGTGCCACTGGTCGAGTGGTGACCAGCGCCTGCTGGACGCTCTCACGCAGCGGAGTCAATCGGGCCTGCAGGAGATGACGCTGCGCCCAGAAGGCCGCCGACAGATGCTCGGCTTCGCGCCGAGCGATCTCTGGTGCATTGTCCGTCACCACGACGGCATATGTGCGCAATTCAGGAACATCCGTGAAGGGATTGCCAATAAAGAACCCCGCAGCAAGTCCTTCCGGGCGTTGCTCCAATTCCCGGGCGGAGTTGATCAGACGTCCAAACAGACCCGTTTCGGTAATCAGTTCATCGCCGCGCACCAGGGCAGGAATCTCGACTTTGGCCATGATCGGATGAATTTCTCGATCGAGAATCCGTAATAACAGCTTTGCCGCTCGGCTGCCCGTCTCGAAAAAATCGACATGCGGGTAGGTGTGGTAGACAGTGATGGCGTCACAATGTTCGAGCATGCGGTTCGTCAGCACGCCATGCAGGTCGAAGGATGCCACAATCGGAATCGATTCTCCCAGAATCTGCCGGGCGATTTCCAATAATCGTCCTTCGGGATCTGGTTCACTCTCAGCTGCAGTTGCTCCATGCAAGGCGAAATAGGCAGCGTCTACGGGACCGGCCTCTCTCAAAGTTGTCGCCCATTCGTCTTCGATGCGTTCAAAGTCTGCATCAGGAATCGTCCCCCCCGAGGTGATCCCGCGCGCACTGAATGTGGGGACAATCTCGACTTCCGGCCGGGCCTGCAAGACTTCAAGGGCTCCGGAAACTTCGGTTCCGGCGCCGTGATGGTATTCCAGTACACGGGCGCCAAAATTCACGAAGAAGTCGGAGTATCGGGTCGGGACAGGATTGAAGGAACAGATTTCATGGAGATATTCCGCGATCAGAATCCGTCGTCTGGACATGGATGATTCCCCGAGGTCTATGATTCTTCTGGAGCATCTATCTCAAAATCATCGATACGGAACAGGACACAACATGGTTGCCTGTTTCAGTTCAATTGCTCTGGCGGTGTTTTCGTGAGCCTCTGTCTGATCGGCTTTGGCATCAGCAAGTTACTTTCTCCTGAGAGAGCAGATTACTCCCGCATCGACCGCGTTCCGCCACGCGGCGAGTTGCGTTTCATCAATCAAAACGTATGCTGTGCGAGCCCAGGCCAGAGCAACTTGCTCTAGGCAGATTGTTTGTGCACCCTCACTGCCACCTTGCTGGTGAATACTTTGCTGGTGAATTCAGCGCGACTCACTGATTAGGTGGGACTTCACAAAATCTTCGTTGATGGTCACTCCCAGCCCGGGACCGTCCGGCGGAGAGATCCAGCCGTCAACCGCCTGAACCCGTTCGTGAGTCAACTCATGCCGCAAGGGCGAATCCTCCACACAGTCCTCAAAAATGAACGCATCCCGGCAGGTACTCAGCCAGTGGATGCTGGCCGCCACCGTGACCGGGCTGGTGTAGCAATGATTACACAGACGCGCACCGATTTCCTCGACCCGTTGGCGAATGTAATTGGAGTCGGTGAAGCCGTTGCGGGAAAGATCCACCTGGTAGATATCCAGGCAACGACCGTCAATGAGAGGACGGAAGGAGTGCCGTCCGCATTCTCCTTCTCCTGCAGCGATTGGAACGGGAGAGCGATCCCGCAGCCAGCGATAGCCTTCGTAATCGTCCCGGCGAAGTGCTTCCTCCAGCCAGCCGATCTGCTGCTCTTCGAAGGCCTTGACACGCTCGAGCGCCGTTCGGGCGTCCCAGACACATCCGGCGTCGATGAACAGGGCCGCATCATCCCCCAATCCCCGTCGGGCTCCTTTCACGAGATCAAGATCGACAGTCTCACTGGTTCCCATCGGTTCCCAGCCAAACTTCACAGCCCGGTAGCCATTCTCTCTCCAGCGTTCTGCGACCCTCGCGGTTTCGTCCCCATTTTTCCCAAACAGAATTGAGGCATACGCCAGAATACGATCATGCCGCTTCCCTCCCAGCAGGCGATGAATCGGTTCGCCGAAATGTTTTCCTTTAATGTCCCACAAGGCCATATCAATCGCCGACATGGCAGTGACGGTCACAGAACTGCGGCCGCAATACTGCGTGTCGTGGTACATCTTCTCCCAGATTCGATCTGTTTCGAGCGGGTTTTCGCCGATCAGCAGATGCCGCAACCCTGTCGCATTGTTGTGACTGAACGGGGCGTCGATGACCGCCTTGACCATCTCGGGAGAGGAATCTGCTTCTCCAATCCCTTCAAGCCCATTGTCCGTGCGGATGCGAATCAGCACCGAATCCTGGCTGCTCGCCGACTTGGCTTCAACGCTTTTAATGCGAAGAATCTGACAGATGACCTGAGTGATTTTCATGGGAATTCCTGCGTGGAAACGTGGCACTATTGTTCCTGAAATTTAATTTGACGCGAACAAACAATAGCATTCTGTCGCCAACGAAACCATTATTGATGATTTTTATTTATAAAAAATAAACAATCATGGTATTGACTGTCGACAAAATGCTCGGTAGTTTATACGCAGGCTGCGGGCTGTTATCAACATGAAAACAGCACAATTCACGTCGATGCCGGCTGGAATTTTGACAGCGTTGTGTTGTGGTTCGAGTAAAATAAAGGTGTAAAAAGCAATGGCGCAGGAAGCAGAATCCGTCGGCGGAACGTTCTCTCAGGAAATCGCCGAGCGATTGCGAGGCGATATTCTCTCTGGACGCATCTCCGCGGGAGGGCGATTGACGGAGCAGGAGCTGGCGGAGCGATTTGGCGTGGGGCGAAGCCCGGTTCGAGAAGCAGTGTTGCGATTGTCGGAGCAGGGATTGCTGGTTTCCCGACCGAATCGCGGAGTCGTGGTTTCTCCGGGGGCGTCATTGGAAATCCGTAAACTGGTCGTGCCGATTCGCAGAACGGTCGAGTCCTTTGCATTGCAGATGGTGTTCGACAGTCTGGGTGAACAGGACTTCAAACGTTGGGAGGAGATCCTGAGGCGTATGAAAGAAGCCTGTGACAAGCCGGATCTCTACGAAATCGCGGAAATGGATATTGCCTTTCATCGGGCATTGGTGGAGCGCGCCGGTCAGCTCGATTTGCTGGTCATCTGGGACGCTCTGATTGGACGGATTCGTTCTCATTTTCGCCGGATGCAGCGGGGTGGCGAGGGACCGCATGAAATTTACAAAGAGCATGAAGAGTTGCTGGATTGCTTTCGTCATGGGTCGCTGAAAGAGGCAGAGCGCCTGCTCAGAATAAATATCGACTGAAGGAATATGCTGGAGCAAGTTGCTCTGGCCTGGGCCCGCGCAGCACGCGTTTCGACTGATGAAAGTCTATTCGCCCCGTGACGGAGCGTGGTCGATGCGGGAGTAATGCGCTCTTAAAGGAATACTTAAAGGAACACATGGAGTGCCGCACCGAGTTCGGGGTGCAGCGGACATCGAGTTTGATTGATGCTGAGTTTGATTGATGGTGGATTCTCGGAGGGAGGCCTCGGGAGTGCGTTCTGCCCGGCCTCATATTTGATGTGTTCTCGTGTCTTGAGGGAAGGCCGTGCCGTATGGCACAGGCGTGAAAAGGTCCCTGATGTTCTGTCGGCCTGTCGATTGCAGACAACTGAGACAAACGATACCGATCCACGGCTTTGGATTCCGGATGGAGCGGACGGCAGCGATCATGTTTGTAGCAACCGTGTTTGCAGCGACCATTGATGCCGCAGCTCAGGATGCCCGTCCACATCATTCCATACCCCAAAGGAGTGCTGAACAGTCTATGTGGTCGCTCTCTCAAGCAGGGACGGCTGTCGCGGACAGGGTGGTCAGCACGGGGCCAGCTGGGACGGGATACAACGCGGATCTCGCATTGGAAGGTCTGCTCGAATTCTCCGCTGCCATGAGAGCACCCGCATATCGCCACGATGTTCTCAAAAAACTCGTCGACCGCAAACTGACTCCCACGACCTCCATTTCGTGGAATCATCAGCCCTTCAGTTGCCTGACATTCGAAGTCTCCCGGGCTACGCATGATGATGCCTGGTTGCCGGTCTTTCTTGAGCAAAGCAAACGTTGCCGGATGGAGATCCTGCGTTCGCCGGAAGGAGGAATTCTTCATTCCCGGGGCGCATCCCGCGGCGGCGGAGAGGCGCTGCTGATCGACGCTCTGGGAGAATATATCGCCCGTATGGCACAGGCAGGCGCGATCTCTGGAGAGCCGGAATATTTCCGGGAATGTGCCGATCAACTTGATATCTATGCTGCAATTGTCCGTGATCCGGTCAGTGGATTATGGGCACAAGGACGTGGCTGGATCGGTGAAAGTCCTGAAAAACTTTCGCCCGGAGCATGGTCGCGGGGGCATGGTTGGCTGATTCGGGGGATGGAACGTTCGTTGCGCTGGCTTCCCCCGGAATCGGATGAATTTCGACGGGTCCAGGAGCACCTGCGAAAACTGGCAGATGCTCTTCTGGCCAAACAGACTCAAAGCGGCTTGTGGCCCTGCCTGCTGCATCGCCCGCCGCATGAATCGCCGCTGGAAACCAGCGGTTCGGCAATGATTGCCTGCCACCTGGCACGTGCCTGGCAGGCGGGTTGCCTGCCGGACGAGAAATACAAGTCCGCAGCATTGCGTGCATTTGCCGCACTCCCCGGTTTCGTGAGTCCGGAAGGAATTGTCTTCAGCGTCAGCCCCGGTCCTGGACCGCTGGAATCGGAGGAACCCTGGTTGGTTCAGTCTTATCCGCCTGACGATCCTCATGGAACATTTGCCATTTTATTTGCCGCCGCTGCAGAGCGACGACTGGCTGAGCATACCGTCCGGGTTTCCCCTCCGGCGACGGACATCACGGATCAGCAAAGGTGAAATATTTGTAATTACGGCATCCCGGATTTCATCACATCGGGCATCCGCATGGAGAGCAAATTGCTCTGGCCTGGGCGCGCGAGCACGTGTTTCGGCTGATGAAAGGCGGACTCCCCGTGTGACGGAACGCGGTCGATGCGAGGTGCGTGCGCTCCATCACAATTTTCACCGCTATTTCTTAACTGTTTTCGGCAACAAAAGATGTTGCCGTGAGGCGCTCTCTTTATGTTTGTTCCGTGCAAAGGAGTTCCAGAATTATGAATGGTTTTTCTTTAATGGATTGTCGATCGCCGCAATCCATTGTCACTCGTCCTGATCGCCCGGATCGTTCGAGGCAAATCCCCGGGACAGCCCTTGTGACTCCGGTCCGCCGGGGCTTCACGCTCATCGAATTGCTGGTGGTGATCGCCATTATTGCGGTTCTGATCGCGTTGTTGCTGCCGGCGGTGCAACAGGCGCGTGAAGCGGCTCGACGCAGCCAGTGCAAGAATCATCTCAAACAAATCGCTCTGGCCATGCACAATTATCACGAGGTCTTCGGCCAGTTTCCACCGTCCATGGTCGGAACTGCGAATGGTCCCGGCTGGGGCTGGGGAGCATTCATTCTTCCGCAGATTGATCAAGCTGCGTTGTTCGAGGGGCTGAATATCAACTCGACAACTCTCACTGGCGCATTTGGGAATGCGACTTTGCAGGGCCTGCTTCGGACTTCGCTGGCGACGTTCCGCTGTCCATCGGATGTGGCTCCCAAGGTGGCAAATCCGGCTGTCGCCAGAAGCAATATCGGGGTTGCGAATTACGTGGGAGTTTTCGGTCCCCGGGCGGCTTCCTGGACTGTTGTGAATCTGATCGGCGACAGCCATGCCGCCATGGGAGTGATGGGGCCTAACACCTCCATTGATATCCCGATGATTCGCGATGGTGCGTCGAACCAGTTCCTCGTGGGAGAACGCAGCTGGACCTGCATGGCGTCGGTCTGGGCCGGTGGCGGGACAACGGTGCCCAAATTCTATAACCCCACCGCCGATCCCACAGCGAACACAGCCGCAGAGGAAGCGAATGCGGTGTGGTCGAACGTGGGAGAGACGATGTATCCGATCAGTCAGGATACTTCAGGCTGTCGGCGTGGATTCAGCAGCCCGCATACCGGCGGGGCGCAATTCGCCATGGCCGATGGATCTATCCGTTTCATTAGTGCGAATATTAACTCTGTCTGTAACTCGACGGGCAACTGTACAAGCCAATTGCAAGGTGCCAAGACCCCCTCCGCAACGGACATCGGGGTTTATCAACGACTGTCACATCGTCTGGACGGTCATCCCGTCTCAGATTTCTGATGGCCTGGCAGGGAGATGTGTCGCATCTCTACTGCTTCTGTTTCTGTTTTTCATGTTCCCCTTTGTGTACTCGGCGCATTGGATCTTTCCGTGATTTTGAACTCGACTTTATCTCGTCTCCGTTTCTATCAAGGAAACCAGCCATGTTCTGTCCATCTTATCGTCGTCAGGGACGATACGCCCGAGGTTTTACGCTGATCGAATTACTTGTCGTGATCGCGATTATCGCGGTTCTGGTCGCGCTGCTGCTCCCGGCGGTGCAACAGGCCCGTGAAGCTGCCCGACGCTCTCAATGCAGGAACAATCTCAAGCAGATTGGTCTGGCACTGCATAATTATCATGACACTCATCGGATTTTCCCGCCCGGGGGAATCCATGGAGCTATCTATAATGCGGGATGCCTGGGATACGCCTATCCCAACGTTCGCAATTTCACCGAGCATCTGATGCTTCTGCCATTTCTCGAACAGACCGCGATCTATCACGAGATCGATTTCAACACCGCCATCTCACCATTCAGACTCAGCAACGAATGCAGCGTTCCAACGAGTACCACCACGCAGGCAGTTGTCCAGAAAAGGCGGATTGACGTGTTCAGTTGTCCGTCTGACCGGCTGGACAAGGATGATCGATTCTTTACCTACACCGGCGAGAATATTGTTGCATTACAGCCAGTCAACTACTCGGGGATGGCAGGGACGTTCGCCTTTGACAGTGCCGCGAAGCTCGGGACCGCTCCGAATCAATATGCACGGCCTCAAGTCTATCAGGCGCACGACGGGCTGCGCGGCGCATTTGGAAACAATGGCGCCGCACGGATCAGGGACGTCACGGACGGACTCAGCAATACGATCGTCTTCGGAGAGACCATTGCCATTCCGAAAGCGGATCGGCGTGCCAGTCGCTTTTCATTCTGGGCGAGTTGGACGACAGCACATCTCTTGAACCTCGAAGGGACGAATACGATCAACGGAACCAACAATTACATGACTCATCCACCTTCCAGCCGACACTCCGGCGGAGCAAATCTCTTGATGGGAGATGGCCGGGTGACATTTGTGAATGAGAGCGTAGACAAACCCACGTTGAAAGGGGCCGCGACCATTCAAGGAGCCGAGCCGTTAATGCAGTTCTAGAGCCCTGTCAGGGCTTGGTTTTGGGTTGCGTCTTCACAAAACGTCGTCCGTTGTCGGACTTTGCGTGAAGGCCTACCCGAATTTTTAAAGTTGACAAAGCACGAGAACCAGTTGCTCTGACCGAGATTGTTGAACCGGGCATGATTAAAGGGGGCAGGGGAGTAAGGGGCCGGAAAACCGAGTATTTCGCCACCCCTCCCCTGTTCCCTGACTCGGGGATCGGTGCTCCCCCGCCTGCCCAAGTTTCGAGGATAGCAAGAGACCATGATTTCCCCTACTGATCCTGCTGAATTATTGCGCCGCGCCGGCCGGCGGATGCCGCGCCGTTCTTTCCTGGTCGCCGCTGCCGTGATGGGAGCAATGATCATGGGAGGAACAGGAAAGAACACTGCCCATGCTGATTGGCAGAGTGATTCCATGTCGTTCTTTCGGGCACATTGCCTGGACTGCCATTCCGGTAAGACCCCTGAAGCAGAGCTGGATCTTTCCAGATTTTCTTCAGACCTGACCGATCTCGTGACGCTCAACCACTGGGTGCGAATTTATGATCGCGTCACCAGGGGCGAGATGCCGCCGCGAGATGCCGAAGTTCTCTCTCCTGCAAAGAAGGTTCCGTTTCTGACTTCTCTGGAAGTCGCGCTGACGCAGGCGGATGTTTCCTTCCGCCAGGCTGCCTCCCGTCGTCTCACCCGTGTGGAGTATGAGAACACAATCCGCGACCTGTTCGACATCCATCTCAACGTGAAGGAGACGCTTCCCCAGGACCAGCAGACACAGGGATTCGACACGGTCGGGTCGGGACTGGGAATTTCCACGGAGCAGATCGAGATCTATCTCGCCGCCGCCGATGCAGCCATCGACAAGGCACTCGGACCGCCAAAAGCTCCTAAACCGGTCAAAGTCTCCAAGCCAATCGGACAGGATTACTTTTCCAAACGCAGAATCGGCACGGAATACGCTCCGGCGGAAAACGATGCCTTGATCAGCGTCAACGGCGGTGTCGGCCCGATTTTTCTGGAAGGCCGAGCGACCGGAGAAGGGACATATCGCATTCGTATCCATGCGAAACCTGTCAATACGGACCAGCCCATGGCCATGGCGATTTACGCGGGAGATGTTGTCACAAACCAATGGCCGCGATGGCTGGTCGGCTATTATGATGTGGCTGCCGGTAAAGATTGGACCGTAATTGAAATCGAAACGTATTTGACCGCGCAATCCGCTGTCCAGATGCGACCTTGCAATCTGGGCGGTGCCCTCAGCGGGCCCAAGAAGTTTCAGGGTCCGGGCATGATGTTCGGCGAAGTCAGCTCGGAAGGTCCGCTGGAACCCTGGCCGCCGGTCAGCCGGAAGTTGCTGCTGGGGAATGTCAATCCAGACAAGGGAACGCTCAACGATATCCGGGCCATCGTGACGCGGTTTCTGCCGCGCGCGTTTCGCCGAACCGTTACGCCGGACGAAATCGACCTGTATGTCGCATTCGCCGGCGACGCCCTGCAGGCTGGACGACCGTTTTTGTCCGCCTTGCGACTCTCACTGCAGGCGATCCTGACCTCGCCCGAATTCCTGTTCCTGCAATCTCCCGGCAAGCTGACACCGATCCCGGTTAACGCAGCCCGGCAGTTCGCGCTGGCGTCCCGACTCTCCTATTTCCTGTGGGGCTCTCCTCCGGATGAAACCTTGTTCGAACTGGCTCGCAAGGGAGAACTGAACCGACCGGAAGTGCTGCGCAAAGAGACGGAACGGTTGCTGAAAGATCCCCGCTCACAGCGATTCGTGGAGGATTTTGTCGACCAGTGGCTGAATCTGCGATCGATCGATGAAACGGAACCGGATGGGCGACTCTTTCCGGAATATAATGAATCTTTACGTTATGCGATGATCGAAGAGACACGGCGATTCTTTCGGGAAATGTTCGAACAGGACCGGCCTGTTCAGGAATTCATCGATTCCAACTGGACGATCCTCAACGAACGTCTGGCAGAGCATTACAGCATTGACGGCGTGAAAGGGACCGCTTTCCGAAAAGTGACACTGCCGAAGGGAAGTGTTCGCGGCGGAGTGCTCACTCAGGCCAGTATCCTGAAGGTGACCGCCAATGGATCGAACACCTCTCCCGTGGTGCGCGGCACATGGGTTCTGGAAAACATCATGGGGGAGCAGCTTCAGCCTCCTCCCCCCAATCTTCCCGCAATCGAACCGGACATTCGCGGGGCGACGACAATTCGCGAACAGCTGGCCAAACACCGCAATGTGGCGAGTTGTATGGCTTGCCACCAGTGGATCGATCCTCCCGGGTTTGCGCTGGAAGCCTTCGATCCGATTGGCGGTGCCCGCGAGTGGTATCGAGTTCTTGGGGGTGGCCAGACAATTAACGTGCCACTTGCCAGTAACCGCCACGCAATCTATCGGAAAGGCCCGAACGTGGACGATAGCGGGAATCTTGCCGACGGCACGAAGTTCAATGGAATCGTTCAGTTCAAGAAGTTGATGCTCAAGGATCGGGAACGGATCACCCGCTGCTTGACTGAAAAACTGCTCGTCTATTCATTGGGCCGCGAAACGGGATTCTCAGACCGCCCCCAGATCGAAGCGATTGTGGCGAATGTCCAGACACACCAGGACGGATTCAGATCCTTGATCCATGAAATCGTACAAAGCGAAGCATTCCAAAAATTTTAGAGCCGCGAACAAAACCTCCCGGACAAGGAAAATGTCCTTTCCGCGAGCAAGTTCGCTGCAAGTTTTGTCAGGGCTTCTGAGAGCAAGCTGCTTTGGCCTGAGCCCGCGCAGCGCACATTTCGATTGATGAAAGGCCATTCGCCGCGTGGCGGAACGCGGTCGATGCAGAGCGAATACGTCCTCGAGGACCTGGATCACTTGCAGCATGAAAGACCCGCAGAAGAACCAGGTTCTCACAACATTTTCCAAGCAGGATTCACATCATGAAAATTCTCGATCGCCGAACAATGCTCAAGGGAAGCGGAGTGGCACTGGCATTGCCGTTATTGGAGGCGATGGTTCCCGCCAAAATGCAGGCTGCCGTTTCAGACAAGCCGGCGCGGCGGATGGTGGCCATCGATCTGGGCTTCGGTCTTCTGGCCGACCAATTCTTCCCGAAGACCGGTGGACACAATTACGAAGTCACCCCTTATCTGAAGATATTTCAGGATTTCCGCAAGGATTTCACGGTGATTTCAGGAACCTCTCACCCGGACGTGGATGGAGGACATCCGGCAGCCAAGTCGTTCTTGACCTGTGCTCCAAAACCTCGGAGTGCCAGCTATAAAAATACGATCTCCGTCGACCAGGTGGCTGCCGAAAAGATCGGCCTGCAGACCCGGTACGGCTATCTCGCCCTGAGTACCGGCGGCGGCAGCCTGTCCCATTCCCGCAATGGTGTCGGAATTCCGTCCATCACCAAACCGTCCATTCTGTTCTCACAGTTGTTTCTGGAAGGGAAACCTGCTGAGAAGATCCGGCAGGTGCAACGGCTGAAAGATCGTCAAAGCGTGCTGGATGTTGTTCTGGACAAAGCCCGGGCGCTGGAGAAAGGGGTTGGTTCCGTGGACCGGCAACGGCTCGATCAATACTTCACGTCGGTTCGTGAGGCTGAACAGCGGTTCAACAAAGCGGAAGAATGGGAACACAAGCCCAAGCCGACTACCAGCATCAAGCCGCCGGTGGACATCACCAACGGAGCCGACGTGATTGGTCGTGCCCGTTTGATGTATGAGATGGTCCATCTGGCAATCCAGTCCGATTCCACACGCCTGATCACGCTTTATAATACTGGTGTGAATGCCGTTCCGCCGGTGTCGGGCGTGACACAGGATTACCATATGCTTTCACATCATGGACGCGATCCCGAGCGACTCGCCCAACTTCAGATTGTCGAAATGGAACAGCTCCGGGCACTGGCAGAACTGCTTGACAAACTGCGCTCGACTCCGGAAGGCAGCGGAAATCTGCTCGACCATACGATGGTCTTCTTCAGCTCGGACCTGGGGAACGGCAGCAGCCATGACAACCACAACCTTCCTGTCATCTTCGCCGGAGGAGGATTCCAGCATGGCCAGCATCTGGCGTTCGATACGAAAAACAACTGTCCGCTGGCCAATCTGTACGTTTCGATGCTGCAACGCCTGGGCCTGGACATTGACAAGTTCGGCAGCAGTACCGGCACAATGACCGGACTGGAGATGAAAGGCTAGAGCCCTGTCAGGGCTTAGTTTGGGGATGCGTCATCGCGAAACGTCCTCCCTTGTCGGACTTTGCGTGAAGATCGACCCAATTTTTTAGAGTTGACAAAGCACTGGAAGTTGCCCTGGCCTGGGCTCGCGCAGCGCGCGTTTCGACTGGTAAAATGCAACTCGCCGCGTGGCGGGACGCGGTCGATGCGGAGTGAATGCGCTCTGGATCGCATGACTTCCATATGAGCCGATTGATCGTTTCGCTGTGCTCTGTCGCGAAACGATGAATCGTTGGATTCTCTCTGCGAGTCTCCACACATATGACGGACGATGCGGGGTGAATGCTCTATAGAGCAAGCTCTCCCCTGGTCTCCATCCGATCAGACTGGAACGACTGAGACTGGAACGACTGAATGAGGAACAATCCGATGCGCCGAGTCACCATTCTCTTTTGCCTGGGAGTCTGGCAGATTCTTTTTGTCTGCCCGTGCAACGGCGCGGACAAGCATCTGGAATTCGGGTTCTCACGGGTGGAGATTACGCCCACCGTTCCGTTGAGATTGTCTGGCTATGGATCGCGAACAGAGCCCTCCACGGGAGTGGACGAACCGCTGCATGCGCGCGTGATGGCTTTGCGAAACTCTGCGAATGGAGCACTGCATGTTCTTGTTTCTGTCGACACGATCGGTCTCCCCGGGACCTTGACGGCATCCATTCATCGGCGTGTGCAGGCGAAGCACAAAATTCCGCGGGAGCGGCTGGCTCTGTGCTGCACACATGCACACACAACGCCGGTCATCGCGGAAGGGCTGACAAATCTCTTCAGCGTGCCATTGAGCCAGGAACAACTTTCGGCGGTGGAAACTTACACCGGCATGGTTGCCGACCGGATTGTGGATGCGGTGGATGCGGCCATTGCCGATCTGCGTCCCGGCCGGATGTTTCAGTCAGTGGGGCAAGTACGGTTTGCCTCCAATCGTCGTGTCATTCAAAACGGTGTCTGGAAGGGGTTTGGAGTGAACCCCGACGGCCCGGTCGACCATTCGCTGCCGATACTGCGAATTACAGATGTCTCTGGAAACACGGTCCGGGGTCTGATTTTCAATTATGCCTGCCATTGCACGACATTCGGTCCCCGTCACAACCAGGTGAACAGCGACTGGGCCGGGTATGCCGCCCGGCTTCTGGAACAAGCCCACCCCGAGGCCACGGCGCTCTGCACGATTGGTTGCGGCGGCGACCAGAATCCCGGAGAAGGTCCGCAGGCGGAGGACCCGCTGACCGCGTCTCGGAAGTATGGTCGTGAGATCGCCGACGAGGTGCAGCGATTAATTCGCCAGGGAGGGCGAGAAATCACCGAGCCCCCTTCTTCGTCATTCGGCCTCGCCGGCCTGCCGATCGACCGGCCCACGCTGGACGAATTGCGCAAGAACCTGAAGGAGGGGAGCACTCCACAACTTCGACGGCATGCGGAAAACATGCTGGAGATTCACCGGCAGATGGGCCGGCTGCCGGAGTCATATCCCATGCCGGTCCAGGTCTGGCGGTTTGGTTCACAGTTCGCCATGGTGCTGCTGGGAGGAGAGGTCTGTGTCGATTATGCTCACCGCATCAAAGAGGAACTCGCTCCGAGTCTGGAGGGGAAGGCGGCGGATGGGGTCTGGGTCACCGCTTATGTGAATGACGTTTTCGGCTATGTGGCGTCGGAGCGGATGCGGCAGTCCGGTGGATATGAAGTCGATTACTCAATGGTGTTCTACAACCATCCCGGGCGCTGGTCGAGCGGGACCGAAGAGACGATTTTGAAACAGGTCCACGAGCGATTCAAGGATGCTGCCGGAGGAGGAGCACTCTCGCCGCAGGCGGCACTTGGCACGTTCACGCTGCCGGCAGGCTATACGATTGATCTCATTGCTTCGGAACCACTGATCGCCGATCCTGTCAATTTCTCCCTGGGTCCGGACGGGCGGTTATGGGTCGTGGAAATGGGGGATTATCCAAACGGAAAATCCGGGACTTCAGCAGAAGACGGTTCTTCCCACGGAGGACGCATCAAGGTTCTCACAGACACGGATCGAGACGGTCTTTATGATGCATCGGTCACGTTCGTCGACGGATTGGCCTTTCCGAACGGCGTGATTCCCTGGCGTGATGGAGCGATTCTCAGTGTGGCTCCCGACATCCTGTTCCTGCGAGACACCGACGGCGACGGCCGTGCTGATGAACGGCAGGTCTTGTATACGGGGTTTGCCGAGGGGAATCCTCAACATCGTGTTAATGGTTTTGTCTATGGGCTCGATCACTGGCTGTATCTGGCAGGTGGCGGAAAGAACGGCAAGATCACCAGCCTCAAAACCGGAGAGCAAGTGGATGTCGCCGGTCGCGATGTGCGCATTCAGCCGGACCTGGGATTGATTGAACCGGTTTCCGGCCTCAGCCAGTATGGCCGTACTCGAGATGACTGGGGAAACTGGTTTGGAAACTCCAACAGCCAGCCGCTGTATCACTTTGTCATCGAAGACCGCTACCTGCGACGGAACCCGCATGTCGCACTTCCTTTACCATTGAAGCATCTCACTTCTTCCAATCCGCCGCGTGTCTATCCGACAAGCCGGACCCTGGACCGTTTCAATGATCTGTTCACTCTGAACCGGTTTACGTCCGCCTGCAGCCCGCAGATCATCCGCGATCCGCTTCTGGGAGCCAACCTTGATGGTGCTGCGCTGGTTTGCGAACCTGTGCACAATCTCGTCAGCCGTATCCTGTTGCGCCCCGAAGGAGTCACCTTTGACGGGGCTCGCCTGGAAAGTGAAACAGAGTCTGAATTTCTCAGTTCCACCGACAACTGGTTCCGTCCGGTCAACCTGATGACGGCTCCCGACGGCTCGTTGTGGATCTGCGATATGTATCGGCTGGTGATCGAACATCCGGAATGGATTCCTCAGGCCTGGCAGGCCGCACTGGATCTGTACGCAGGACACAATGCGGGACGGATTTATCGCGTGCGACGAACGGAGGTGACTCCCCGACCAGTTCCGGATTTTACGCAGCTTGATTCGACTGGCCTGATCCGTGAGCTTTCCAGCAGGAACGGCTGGCGCCGCGACATGGCCCAGCGGTTGCTGATCGAACGGCAGATTCTCACGACTGTTCCCGCACTGGAAGCAATGTGCCGGTCTGCTGAGAGTCCGCACGTCCGATTGCAGGCACTGGCCACATTGAGCGGTCTGCAGTCACTCAGTCAAACCACACTCACTGCAGCCCTGGCCGATCCCGATCCCCATGTGGTGCGCTGGGCAGCGGCGTGCTGTGAATCTTTATTCGTAGAACAACCCGCACTGGTGGACTCCCTGATCTCACTGAGAAACCATACCGATCCACTCGTCCGTTTACAGGTGGCGTTGTCGCTGGGGGAGTCGGAACGTCCCGACGTGGCCCGGCCCCTGCTGGAGTTGCTGCTTCATCACCCGAATGACCCCTGGGTGTCTGCCGCAGTGCTCACCTCTTCCCGTCGCCATGCGATGGTCATGGTGCAAACGTTGCTGGCAGATCCGGAACAGATCACGTCTCGCCAGCAATTGCTGGCTCCCCTGATCGCCACAGCCCTGGGAGAGGACCCGGGCCGGATGGGGGCCCTGCTGGCCACCGAAATTGCCCGGGCCGCTTCAGGTGATGTTCCGGCTGACTGGCAGTTCACAGCCTTGTCCGCCTGCCTTGACGGCTGTCGACGCCGCAATGTGAAATGGAATGATGTGTTGCTGGCGGCTGGCAATGAAAGCCAGACTCGCATCGAAGGTTTGATTCGTGCAGCACGGGAATTGGCACTGGACGAATCTGCTCCGCTGGAACGCCGCATCAATGCACTTCCCTTGCTGGGATATGAACCTGCCTGCCGTGAGGCAGACATTGATCAGCTTTATGATCTGCTGGCACCTCGTTCGGCCCCCGAGTTGCAGGTAGCGGTGATTCACGGGCTGGCGAACCTTCGTCCAGAAAATCTTCCGGAAAAACTCCTGCGCGACTGGCGACGTCAGGGGCCGGCAGTCAGAACGCAGATGACCACCATTTTGCTTTCCCGACAGAACTGGACGGAGTCATTTCTGGATGCGCTGGAATCCGCTGTCATCTCTCCGGCGGAAATTGATGCCACAACACGCGCCCGATTGCTCGGCCATGCCCGACCAGCTCTGCGCGCACGGGCTCAACGTCTCTTCGGCGACTCCGGCAGTTCGAAACGGCAACAGATCGTTGCGGCCTATCGGCCCGCGGGAGAACTTCAGGGAGATGCCGCAAGAGGAACGGCTCTGTTTCAGAAACAGTGTGCGAACTGCCACAGACACGGGACCATCGGCCGTGATGTGGGTCCCCGCCTCTCCACGTTGTCCGACAAATCATCCGAATTCCTGCTGACGGCAATTCTCGATCCAAATCGGGCGATCGAGCAGAAATATCGCGGTTATAACGTGAGTACCCAGGATGGGCGTGTCTTCAACGGAATCATTCAGTCAGAAACCGCCAATGGTCTTACGCTCGTTGGCGCCAATGGCCGGGAAGAGATGATTCTGCGAATCGACATTGAGGAACTCGCCAGCACTGGAAGCTCTCTGATGCCCGAAGGACTGGAAAAGGAACTGTCACATCAGGATCTGGCGGATCTCATGGAATTCATCAGAATCCCCGACATGAGACCGTAATTCCAACTGAAAAGGAGAGAATCGCCTGAAAATATTGGGTGGACATCTCCCAATTGCCGCCTTATGATCGATTCCTGATGTCTCTGATGGTCTCTCGCGATAGCGTGACTACTCGGACGCAGCAGAATTTCGTGCCGCATTGTGCCCTCCCGATTCGAGCTGAGAGATGAGCACCGAGTCCTCAGCCACCCGTCACCAGGCTTTTATCGCGATGGTGCGCCGGGTGTTATGTCATCTTGCCTGAACAAGATGTCAGGTTACTCGTTTCCAGAACCGGCGGTTTGGTTGTCGGTTTTTGAAAATGGCCTGCTGGCTTGTGAAGCAAGGTCGATGTAAATCCCTTCCGCTCATCGTCGCCATTGAGTAGTTGGATTCTGACATGGGACACGTTTCCATCCGCACAACTGGTGCGTGGTCGAAGTTGTAGTCGTCCATGGATTGACGAATTCTTCGCTTATGTTTGGTCGCGAGCGTGTTTCATTCCCCTGCACTGTTTCCCGCTCTCGCATAAACGCCTTGACGGAAAATCGTATCTCATTTTGAAGGCCGGTTTTCTCATGAAGGTTGCCTTCCCATCCGTTTCTCCAATCCATTGGCGAGTTGTCGTACTCGGCCAGTTGCTGTATTTCGCCATCTCCGGATCGGCCCATGCAGAAGTACGGAAAATCGAATACAACCGGGATATTCGGCCAATCCTGTCCACAAATTGCTTTGCCTGTCACGGGGCCGATGCAACTCATCGTGAAGGGGGCCTGCGGCTGGACCAGCACGACGACGCTTTTCGAGGGGGAGACAGCGGAGACCCGGCGATTGCTCCCGGACAACCGGAGCAGAGCGAACTCATTCGCCGGATCGAATCGACGGACGAGTCGGAACAGATGCCTCCTTCCTCAGCAAAAAAGAGCCTGACTCCGGAAGAAAAAGCGTTGTTGCGGCAATGGATCGCGGAGGGGGGCGAGTATCAGGCACACTGGGCTTTTCGTGCTCCGGTACGTCCGGAGATCCCCAGCGTGAAGCAGGCGGATTGGCCCAGAAATGAGATTGACCGGTTCGTTCTGGCTCGATTGGAAGCAGAAGGACTTCAACCAACGGATCAGGCAGATCGGGAAACCTGGCTTCGACGGGTCACACTCGATCTGATTGGACTCCCTCCAACGCTCGAAGAGCAGGATTCTTTCCTGGCCGACAAGAGTCTGGATGCGGAACAACGCGTCATCGAGCGCTTGCTGAGTTCTATGCATTTCGGAGAACGCTGGGGACGCCTGTGGCTCGATGGAGCCCGCTATGCCGATTCTGATGGTTATGAAAAGGACAAGCCACGGTTTGTCTGGGCTTATCGCGACTGGGTGGTGCGGGCGTTCAACCGGGATCTGCCATACGACCAGTTCCTCATCGATCAACTTGCCGGGGACCTGCTTCCGAACCCGACGCAGGATCAACTCGTGGCGACCGGCTTCCTTCGCAATTCCATGCTCAATGAAGAAGGGGGAGTCGATCCGGAACAGTTCCGCATGGAGGCGATGTTTGACCGGATGGATGCCATCGGCAAAAGCATTCTGGGACTGACGCTGCAATGCAGCCAATGTCACGACCATAAATATGACCCGATTTCACAGAAGGACTATTTCCGGCTGTTCGCGTTTTTCAATGACACCCACGATGCCAGCGTCCCGGCATATACTCCTCAGCAACAGATGCAACGGGCTCAATTGTTCTCCGAAATCCACAACGTTGAGAAAGATCTTCAGCACCGTTTTCCGGACTGGTCACAGCAGATGGCAGACTGGGAACAGACGCTGCCGGAAGCAAAAGCCACCTGGGCGACAATCTCTCCTCAGCAGAAAGTCAGTGGCGGACAGAAGGAATATGTTCTCAAAGATGGTTCGATTCTGGCGCAGGGATATGCCACGACAAAAGGGACATCAGCCTTTGAAATGTCAACACCGCTGGAATCTGTCCGGGCAGTGCGACTGGAATTGCTCAACCATCCTGATCTTCCCTTATCCGGACCGGGGCGGGCTGTGGATGGCACCTGCGCCTTGACGGAAATCGAAATCGAAATCGCTCCTGTCGATGGTTCTTCCGGATTTCAGAAGGTCAAGATTGCTTCAGCCCTGGCGGACGTCAACCCTCCTGAAACCCCCTTGAGTCCGCAGTTCGATGATCAATCCAAGCGGCATCGCGTGACCGGCCCGATTGAATTCGCCATTGATGGGAAAAGAGAAACCGCCTGGGGTATCGATGTCGGTCCCGAACAAAGCAACGTCCCCCGCACAGCAGTTTTCCTGCTCGACGAACCGAAAACTTTCCCGGGTGGGACCCGTTTTCGGTTCCGTCTGGTGCAGGAGCATGGAGGCTGGAATTCAGACGACAACCAGACGAATAATCTGGGTTGTTACCGCTTCAGCGTTACGGAAGAGGCACAGGCAGGCCTGGATGTGGTCCCTGTCCCGGTGCGTTCCCTGCTGGCGGTGCCGAAGGATGCACGCACGCCGGTCCAGCAGAGCCGATTGTTCTCCTACTGGCGGACCACTGTTCCCGCGTTTGCGAGTGCCAATCAGCGGATTGAAGAACTTCGCAAGCAGTTCCCGGAGCCGATCACACAACCGTGCCTGTCCGACCGGGAGGAAATGCGTCCTTCGTTCGTTCTGGCGAAAGGGAATTTTCTGCAGCCCACCGAAGCTGTCACTCCGGGAGTTCCGGAGATCTTCCCTCCTTTGAATGTGGACGCGCCCAACCGTCTGGATCTGGCGAAGTGGCTCGTCGATCCCCAATCGCCAACAGTGGCCCGATCAATCGTGAATCGGGTCTGGCAGACCTATTTCGGAACCGGTCTGGTCTCCACCAGCGAAGACTTTGGATTGCAGGGAGAATATCCTTCCCATCCGGAACTGCTGGACTGGCTGGCGGTCGATCTGATGGAACACGGGTGGAGCTTAAAACGGCTGCATCGTCAAATTCTGAATTCCGCCACCTACCACCAAGCCTCGGTCGTGACTCCGGAATTACTGGCCCGTGATCCGAAGAACCGGTTGCTGGCCCGGGGCGCCCGGTTTCGAATGGAAGCGGAAGGAGTCCGGGATGCTTCGCTGGCCATCAGCGAACTGATCAATCTCGACGTGGGGGGCCCGCCGGTCTGTCCCCCCTGTCCAGAATTCCTGTTTCGACCTCCCGCCAGCTACGGCCCCAAAAGCTGGCCCCTGGCAACCGGTGCGGACCGCTATCGACGGGCACTGTATACCTTCCGATTCCGCTCTGTGCCTTATCCGGTGTTGCAGATCTTTGATGCTCCAGTGGGAGAGGTCTCCTGCGTTCGCCGGACCATGTCAAACACCCCTTTGCAGGCTTTAGCGACTCTGAATGAGCCGGTCTTCCTGGACTGTGCCCGAAACCTGGCAGCGGTCACCCTTCAGAGACCAGAAATCCCCGATGAAGAACGATTGAAACAGACCTTTCGACGCTGTGTCTCCCGACTCCCCTGTGAGACCGAACAAGCCATCTTGATCGACTATCTCAACCGGCAGCGGGAACGGCTTTCCAAAGGAGAACTGAACGCCACCGAGATCGCCTTCTCGAAAGAACAGGTTCCATCAGAGGACAAGGGGAACAAGTCCGCGGAACAGCCATCCGTACAGGAACGGGCCGCCTGGACGCTATTGTGTCGGGTCTTGCTGAACCTCGACGAAACGATCACGCGCCAATAAGCCTGGCACCACCGGTTTGTTCCAACCACAATCAGAATGAATCGCGCTGCTCAACAAGGAGAGATGCGAAATGAATCACGATCCAAGCACCATCTGCCGCCGCTGGTTCCTGCAGCAATGTGGAATCGGTCTGGGAGGCATGGCCCTGTCCCAGCTCCTCGGCAGCCGATCCATCGCTGCGACCCCTGCCGATCCGTTTGCTCCCCGTCCGGGACATTTTTCTGCAAAGGCCAAGAGTGTCATCTTCCTGTTCATGGGTGGGGGTCCCAGCCAGTTTGAACTGTTCGACAATAAACCGGAGCTGGCGAAATTCAGTGGCACGTTGCCCCCCGCTGAATTGCTGAAGGATTACCGTACCGCCTTTATCGATCCAAACTCGACCTTGCTCGGTCCGAAGTTCCAGTTCGCCCGTCATGGAGATTGCGGAGCGGAAATCTCGGAACTCCTGCCACATCTGGGCAGCATCGCCGATGATATCACCATCGTACGATCCCTGGTGACGGATGCTTTCAATCATGCTCCCGGCCAACTCCTGATGAGTACCGGGAATCAACTTTTCGGACGTCCCAGCATGGGGGCCTGGACGGTTTATGGTCTCGGCAGTGAATCGAAGGACTTGCCCGCATTCGTTGTCTTCAGCAGCGGAAAGAAAGGGCCCAGCGGAGGAAACAGCAATTGGGGAAGCGGCTTTCTGCCCACGGTGTATCAGGGAATCCAGTTTCGAGGCGGTCGGGAACCCGTGATGTATCTCGATAATCCCGCTGGGATTGATCGTTCCTTACAGCAGGATTCCATCGAAACAATCGCCATGCTGAACCAGCAGCGTCTGTCGGAAATGGGTGATCCGGAAATCGCCACACGCACCCGGGCATTCGAAACCGCATTCCGCATGCAGGCCAGCGCTCCCGAATTGATGGACATTTCACAGGAAACCCAGGCGACGCTGGATTTGTATGGCGCCGAACCGGGGAAGTCGTCATTTGCCAACAATTGTCTGCTCGCCAGACGGCTTGTCGAACGGGGAGTGCGGTTCGTGGAACTGTTTCACGAATCCTGGGACCAGCACGGCAATCTGACAAAGGATCTGACAAAGAATTGTCAGGACACCGATCAGGCGGCGGCAGCACTCGTCAAAGATCTCAAGCAGCGTGGATTACTGGACGAAACCCTGGTCATCTGGGGAGGAGAATTTGGGCGCACTCCCATGGTTCAGGGAGGGAATGACGGACGGGATCATCATCCCAATGCCTTCACCATGTGGTTCGCCGGAGGAGGCATGAAACCGGGCCTCACACTCGGCTCGACCGATCCGCTGGGCTTCAACGTGGTGGAAGACAGAATCCATGTTCGAGACTTGCACGCCACGATCCTGCACCTGCTGGGTCTGGACCACGAACGTCTGACCTACAAGTTTCAGGGGCTCGATATGAAGCTGACCGGGGTTGAACCCGCTCAGGTCGTCGACAAATTGCTCGCGTGATCTTGACCTTCAAACGATTGGTCTGCTCAAAAAGACCATGTTCTACTTTGCTCTGTCCATGCCCGGCCTGACGGCCATCCCATACGACTCAGGCCCGTGCTGATCGGGCGGATGATACGAATGAAACGATCATGCTGAAGGTGCGGGTCATTTTCGGGTGAAGAATGACGCAAATTCGCATAACGATCCGCACCGATCGCCAATTTTGACGCACATTTGCAGGAAGACACTGTGCATCATACAGCATGAGCGCTCTTGTGAGACTGATCTGGAGCGCGTTCATCGCGTGTGCCACTGGTGCTTTGTCAACTCTGAAAAAGTGACGAAGCATTGACGATCGAGTCCCATTCATCAGAAGCAGGTTTAAACGCCGATGTCGTCGTCCAGTGCGGAAATTGATCAATTATTGCAGAGCCTGGGCTTCGTTACGGGTTCATTTTCGAGTTCGCGAGAAAAAAACCGCACGCAGATTCCCACACAACCCCACGCTGACAAGGCAGCCGAACATGGCATCAATGGGCAGATGTCCTCGTCTCTGACGATCGACTACGTGAAGCGTGCAGCTTCAAATCCGGCGTCCAATCTACCGGAATTGCAGCCTGCCGGGCGGTTCTTTCCCATTGCCCCGGAAACATTGGCGGAGGCTGGACTGCATCTCACCGAGGTCAGCAATCTGATCCTCAAATACATGGTGCAACGTGGACTGGAGTCCGGATTCAATATTGCCATTCAAATCGGCATGAAGTTTCCCCTGGTTGAAAGCATCCTGCGTCAACTGAAAGTCGAAAGGCTGGTCTCCTACAAGAACTCCGCAGCGGGTGGAGATTATGTCTATGAATTAACGGATCATGGGCGGGAACGGGCCAGGATACTCGCGGAACGGAACTCCTCTATGGGGCCGGCTCCCGTACCGCTTGAGCAATATATCCAAAGTGTTCAAGCACAATCGCTGGAAGGCTCGAAACCGACATTATCCGCCATCCGGCAGGCCTTCCAGAATCTGGAAGTTGATGAAGAAATGGTCTCCCGGATTGGGCAGGCCATTCATGCCGGCCGGGGCATGTTTCTGTATGGTCCGGCCGGCAACGGCAAAACCAGCATGGCGGAACTCATCACAAAGGCCTTTGGTGATTCCATCTGGATTCCTATCTCGATTTCCGTGTCCGGTGAAATCATTCGACTCTTCGATCCCCATCGCCACAAGCCGGTCCCAATGCCGGTCTGCGATCCGGAACTGATCGATGCACGCTGGATTCAAATTGAACGTCCAACCATCGTGGCAGGAGGAGAACTGCGGATGGAAAACCTGGAAATTACTTATATCCATAAGGCAGGAGTGGGTGAAGCGCCGCTGCAAATGAAAGCCAACTGCGGCACACTCCTGATCGACGATTTCGGTCGCCAGCGGATGAGCATTGATGAACTGTTGAACCGCTGGATTGTTCCATTGGAACATCGCCACGACTATCTGCATCTGGAAAGTGGCCGGAGTTTTCAGGTTCCGTTCGATCAGATGATCATTTTCTCCAGCAACCTCGAACCGCGAGATCTGGTGGACGAAGCGTTCCTCAGGCGAATTCCTTATAAGATCGAAGTCTCGAATCCGACCGAGCCTCAGTTTCGGCACCTTTTTCTGTCTATTGCCACACGACTGGGATTTCAGCTCGAAGAAGAGGCCATCGACTATCTGATCGAGACCCATTATCGACGGGCCAACCGGGAATTACGGTTTTGCCATCCGCGCGATCTCCTGCGTCAGATGGAAAACCGCTGTTCGCTGCATGAACTCCCGCGCCAGATCAACCGCGAAGCGATTGACGTTGCAATCCGAAATTATTTTTCAATTCTGTAACGATGTCGGCTCGATAACGATATCGGCACTGTCGAGAAGCCTGCAGATGAAATGTTCCGGCTTGGTTTTAAGTGTGCGTGTTCGCGAAACGTCCTCCGTTGTCCAACTTTGCATTAAGATCTCTCCGAATTTTTAGAGTTGATAATGCGATCGTCATACATCAGTCGAAACGTGCGCTGTACGGGCTCAGGCCAGAGCAACTTACTCTCATCCAACTGAGAGGACGAAGCTCCTGTTGGGCAGTATGAATGAATCTGCTTGCGTCCTGACAGAAGCGTCGCAGTGAGGACTGGCACGGACTCGAGGACTGGCACGGGCTCAAGGCAGCGGCACAGCCGACGCACCTTCCGGTGCAGGATAGCCAAACCGTTCGTACACCTCCTGGCAACGTTGGTACACTTCGTTTTGCCAGTAAGCATCCGGGGAAAATTTATTTTTCTTGTATTCCCGGTGATTCGCGAGCTTCGATTCCAGGCGTACTCGAGCATCATCGAAACCGCCCAGCTGCAATTCCTCGTAAATTCGGCCCACTTCGCTCAAGGGGTTTCGCACCAGGTCTTCGTATCTGACCTCAGACAGGTTTCCGGCAGGAATCAGGTGACGATCACGTTCATAAGCTCGAAACGCTTCCAGATATGTCTCGATAATACTTTCTTCAGCGCCGGGGTGTTCCGGGCTGCCCAGCGTGTTTTCGCCAATCAACGTTGTCCGAAGGTGCATGGTCGAATTGAAAACATCGAACGGGTTCCGGCTGATGTGGATAAATTTTGCTCGTGGAAACAACTCCAGAATCTGCTTAACCCGATAAGTATGGGATGGGGATTTCATGACGAGCGGCTTGTTCTGACGAACCGTCAATTTCTTCATGAACAACGTAATGGTATCCATCCAGCGCTGGCGATCTTTGTCGGAAAGTTCATCCAGGCGGAATGAACGGGTCCACTCCTGCAGATCGAATGGCCGTAATGGTAATGTATAGGGAGAGATCAGACACATGCAGCAGATCGCGAACTCGTCTTCCTGAGGCACACGCCAGTGCGTTTCCATGTTGTCCATGGGACGCGACTTGGGAACCATCCATGCGGTCAGGCGGGTGTTGATGGCTTCCGTGGAAAGGAAATGCCAGGGGAAGACGGTTTCATAAAGTGTTGGATAGCTGAAACGGGGATCTTCCGAGATCAGATTGTGTAGAAGTGTGGTGCCGCTGCGCCAGTATCCCAGGATGAAGATCGGTTCTGCCTGAATGGTGGTTTTTGCGATCTTTCGGCCAAAAAGAAGGTTCTCGACCCCGGCCATCACGGAGTTGTAAGCCCCAAAAAAAGGGAGCAGTGCGATTTGACGCCAGCGTGACCATCGCAAACTCGGTTTCAGGCGAAAAAGTTCGACCATCGTCGACAACTTCATCCCATGATACAGAATGAGTCCCCCCTGAGACGTTCGCTTAGGCTGATTTTCTGATCCGGTCATAACTCTTCCTGCTCAAAAACTGCAACCTTGAATTGACAATCTGGTGCTGTGTCGCAGCGAAGATTCAGAGACACCTGACAAAAACACTGGGCCTGCACATTTTGCGGCTCGTGCGCATTCGCCTCGTATCGGCCGCGTTCCGCCACGCAGCGAGTTGTCTTTCATCATTCAAAATGCGCGCTGCGCGGGCCCAGGCCAGAGCAACTTGCTCTGGTGCCTTCTCCACTCTGAAAAATCGGGGTAGGCCCTAACGCATCGTCCGACAACGGAGGACGTTTTGCGATGACGCATCCCAAAACTCGGCCCTGGCAGGGCACCAGTCTCTGTTCAATCGGGAATTTACGCTGATTTGTGCAGATTGGGCAACCGGAATTCCATCTTTTCATCCCGTAAGGATTCAGGTCCGCATCTTCGCGCAGAGAGAACGGTCAGAGAGTGGATGGTCAAAAAACATCAACTGTTGCTGTGTCGAGGTTCAAAATCAGGGGAGTGCGGTGTCGCAGCTGAGGAACCGTCCCGAATGCGATCCAGGAGGAGCGCGCTCGGCAGCAGGCCGGATGGCTGGAGCGCGCGGAAGCTGGTGAATTTCCGGAAGGATCCATCGTCGACACAATTCCGTGATCGGGACTTGCTGGCGAACTGCTTCCAGACGTAAGGCTCTCCAGTCCGAAATCGGAAGAAAAATTGAGATCTGCTTCTTAACTTCGGCAACAGCCATCAGGTCCTCTTTCCAGATCGCATGGACTCCCTGCGGACTTGTGTTGTGCCGCGAGGAAGCCGGCAAACAAATCGGTTCAAACAGATTCACCGCAGGCTCAGGGCAGGCACTCCTCTCATGCTGCCATCGTTTTTACATCTCGGGTGACGATTTTCGTTCTGCCTCGGTTTCCGAAGCGGGAGCCTGACGGGGACGACGACGACGTTTGGAACGTTTCTCGGGATCTGGCTCATCCTCCTCACAGTCCCAATTGCGTCGTGTCAGTTCTTGCGGCAATGGATGCTTTCCATTCCAGAGGAAACGTGCTTCGCGAACCATATTTGATTTCTTCCGTTGTTCATGTTCCGCCACACGGCGGACAACTTGTGGCCAGTGAACTTCAACAGGAATACGCGGGGAGGGTGAGGAACCTTTCAAAGAATTCTCAAGCGTTCCCATGCCAACCACAAAAGGGATTCCGAGGTCGAGGGGTGGAGGTCGGGAAAAGCCGGCAAACCGTTGAGTTTTCGGATCTCTGATCCCCGGATTCCGGCTTCTCGCCATTGCTGCAGCGCAGACTGGGAAGTACCACCGTGGCAAACAGACTCACTGCCGGTGCGGACCAGAACCAGGGCTTTCGCCTGATACAAACCGGGCAAATTCCGGGAGGACCGAAGCTCCTGCTGAGCCGCGGGCAAGATCACGCTTTCCCTGGTTTGCGGCTCGGCTCCCCCGACAGAGTCAAACAGGCGAAAGCCCTGAACCAGAACAACTTGCTCTGGCCGGGGCCTTCAACGGTTCTCAGCCGGTTGCGCTGACATCTGAAGCGTCAGCCTTTTCTTCCGCTGCACTCCGCCGCATATAGAACGGTTCGAGTCGCCACGGGTCGTCCACCAGACCGGCTCGGAGACGTACCATGCCCAGTCGAGCAATCTGTGCGGCCCGGGGAGTGCGATCTGCGAGAGCAGCCTGCGGATAGCTCGCCAGTTGATCCGCATACTGTGCCAATCCCGGTCCGGAGAGGAATGTCTCTTCCACCAGTTGGCTGCGCCAGACATCCAGCGACAGGAGTTTTGGAGGAGTGACGTTGATCCATTGGTCCTGTTCGCGACGATATTCCCCCGCACAGACATCGCCTCGCAACGCATCTTCAATGACCCAGACATGGTCACGTTGTTTCTGTGCCGCAGCCACAGCCTGAAATGTATCGATCCCTGTTATCGGGCAGCCGACGGCATAAGCAAAGGTCTTGGCACAGACAAGTCCCACACGCAGCCCGGTAAAACTTCCGGGACCAATACTCACCGCGACAAGTTGTATCTGTTGTGGTTGAAGAGCGTGTTCGCGGAGAAGGCGACCAATCTCCGGGACGAGTGTCCGGGCATGTCGGCGTCCGCTGGCGGTCAACTCAATTTCCGCTTGCAGCTCATCATTCTTCAGCAGTGCAATCGTGCCGGCGCGCCCGGAAGTTTCAATCGCCAATGTCAACATACAGTCGTTCCAAATCTGTTGCCCTGTCAGGGCTGAGTTTCAGGAGACGTCATCGCACTTCAAACCTGGAACGACTGACATCAGACGCTCTCTCCCGGCATCGCCTATTGGACTTTCACCGAAATCCGGCGAGGTTCGGAACGGGGAGTCCGTGGCAGGAAAACTTCCAGAACCCCCTGCGTCAACTTCGCCGAAATTCGATCATGGTCCACGTCATCGCTGAGAATGAAAGAACGCAGAAAGTCGCCGGATTGATATTCCTGATGTAAGAGCCGCGCCCCTTCTGGTGCGGGAAAATGTCCCCGTCCCAACAGCGTGAGCCGATTATCCTGGACCTGAAGTTCCAGTCCCTCAGGAGTGACGCCCGGCAGGTCTGCCCGCAACATCAGGCCTTCATCGGTCTCGAAGATATCGATGGGAGGAGTTCTCACCCAGCGTGCCGGGATCTCTTCGCGAGGGGAAGAAGCATCTCCATCCGGGGGAAGTGGTGTTTCGGCAGACATGGCGTACTCGGAGGGTTAGAGGGCATGAACTTCGCATAGACCGCGATCCGCCACGCGGTGAGTTGCCTTTCATCAGTTGAAACGCGCGCTGCGCGAGCCCAGGTCAGAGCAACTTGCTCTAATGGTCTGGGCATCCAGTTCTAACGGTATTTGAAAACAGTATTTGAAATCTGGGCTTCACGGTTGTCCCGCCTTCCAGCCATGTTGAATCTGTCTGCTCAATCTCAATCTGTTTGCTCAGTCTGTCGTTCCGGGCTGGAAGCTCCGACCGAATCGTGAGCTGGATTCTGAGTCAAGTCGGTGATTTTGATTTGTCGAGGTGCCGTCGCGGGGAGTTTGGGAAGATACAATTTCAGCAGTCCATTCATGAATTCTGCACGAATATTCTGTTCGTCCACACGTTCCGGCAAGGTGACAACACGTTCCCAGGGCCCGCCGGGCCGTTCGCTACGGCGAAATCGTTCTTCGGGAATGGCTCCCTGTAGCGAACGTTCTCCTCGCAATGTCAACTCTCCATTGGCAACATGGATATCCAGAGCTTCTGGATCGCAGCCCGGCAATTCGGCAGTAATCAGGTATTCATCGTCCGTCACATAGACATTCAGCGCGGGAAAAGGACGTCCCAGCCGCAGCCCCTCAAAGGCCAGGTCCATGCTTTTCATCCAACGATCCATCTCTCTTTCGAGATCAGGAAAAGCGTGCAGAGGGTTTCCCCAGCGGAAGACAGCCATCAGAAACATCCCGAGACAGACGCACAGGTTCTGTCACAGTTGAAAAAAGGGATATGAATCGTAAAGCCCGACAAGGGAAGGTTTCAGCAAATGTGAACCGCGAAGAGAGGCCTTTCTCTTCCGGTTGGATCGCTTCATTCATAACGGGTCGTGCCCCGTCAGGGCCTGGTTTTAGGGGACATCATCACGAAACATCCTTCGTTGCCGGACTTTGCACTGAGATTTACCCAGATTTTCAGCATCGACAAAGCAGCAGGACCGTTCTTGGATTCAGCGCCAAACATTATCGATTGACGCCATGCAAGAGAGAAATTCTCGATCCCTTAAAAGGAATGCAACTCTTGCGCCTTGTCACAGAATACTAACAAGAATTTGTATAAGCATATCAGAAATATATGTTTACAACTTCCTGCCGATTTGAAAAAAGATTCTCGACCGTCATTTTCCTGCCACTTTGGCGGGATCATTCCCTGCGAGGTTCTCCCCGGTGGGGACTGAATTCGGTCTTTATGACGACATCAGCCATGGTGATGACCAGTTGCGAAAAAAACATCTCCCGCTGGCACTGCATTTCCCCCATTAGCTTAAGTCAGAACAGATTGAAGCTATGGAGGTTGAAGCTATGGAGGAAGCCTCCGTCGCGCGTGGCCCCGGAAGATTCTTCCGGGGCGGCGAAGCCGTAGTAAGAGTCTCTCCGGAAAGGTGCTTTGTCCGGCGAGATCGAGCGATTTGTGTTCTGACAAGGAAGCCGAAGCAGGCGAATTCCTGGAATTCGTCGATGCAGGCTGACGAAGTTCAGAACGCAAAA
>Ga0182738_1001056_pt1 | contig 35688 bp, 20 predicted proteins | sample eDN5th30CBELigMG_FD_128876 | JGI IMG/M metagenome (GOLD analysis project Ga0182738, IMG submission 128876) | Enriched Miracle-Growth compost microbial communities from Emeryville, California, USA - eDNA 5th pass 30_C BE-Lig MG (version 2)... ...
CTGAAGAGGAGAATGGTTAGTTGTTGATGAGCCATGATAAAAGGTTGATTAGACTGCCTGCCTGCCAGCTGAAATAATGAGATTTTGTTAAATTTAAGTGAAAAAACATTAAGCGAATAAAACCAATTTAGAGATTTTTCACTCGTAAACAAACGTATACGTCATGTGGAAAACTGGTAAGGTTTGGATTTATGGGATATGATGACGATGATGATTAAATTCTAAATTTATGAGGAACAAGCTCGAGGAGATGTCTTGCTAATTTAAAAGACGGTTTTGTGAGGATGTTTTACTCGGAAAATCAGAGATTGATAATAAATTCCATTAAAAATATCTGTCTATGAAATGGTATCACCAGAACCTTGCCATCACCTTGAAATTATGATAATCATCTTTTGGAGTGAAAAGAGATGAGTTTGAGGAAGAGAGATAGAGTGAGAGCTTCTTTTTTCATCGAGTGTTTAAAGAAATGAAACTTGTCTTGATTTAATTTGGGCAGGTGTTTGTTCAAAGTGATTAAATCAATCAGTCAGTTTCTCTGCTTTATTAAAATTAAAATGGGTTTTAATTGTTGATTAATGAAGGGGTTTTGGGGTTTTTCGAAGAATTATGGAATCAAAATGTTGGTTAATGAAGTTGAGCGACCAAAAGAAAAGTGAGGTCTTAAATGAGAGAGAAAAAGAAGAAATGTTGAAGGAAATTTTGCATGAAAAAAAGTTCTGGTGATTTTTTGCTCCTTTAACAAGACTTAATTATTCTAAAAGCTTTTTAATTTGGAGATTTGCTGCTGAAAAACCACTTGCCGTTATAATTTTATATTCAGGCGAGAGGTTTTAATTTTGAAAAGAACAAATTTTACGTTTATTAAAACTAAATAATATCAGCAATAGAGATATATTCTCATATGTATGTACTTCTTAGAGCTTATATACAAATCAAAAATAACAATAACATTTTAAACATTTTTTTCTTCCTTTTTCTCCTAAAAAAAAGGAAATTTTACTTATTTACTTATGCTTAGGGTCAGGCAAGAATTCTCTATAGTCTTTTTGGAGACTCTTGACCCTTTCTTTAAGATATTGAGAGCTCAAACTGGCTTCTTCCAAATTCTTTTTGAAAGTTTCAGATTCCATTTTCAATTTATCCCATCCACCTTCAGAAAACCCTTTAGATGAAGCAGTTCCATCGGAATGTCTGAAATAATCACTTCCCACAGAATCCTGGAGTCTATTTCTTTTATCTTCACTTCTATCAGTTTCCATCTTGTACATCTTGATGCTCAGTCTTGAGTTTTCTTCTCTGAGACTCTGTTGCTCATTGATCAAATTATTCAATTGAGCATCCTTTTCAGTCAGTCTTTGCTTCAATGTGGATAACTATAAGATAAAAAATTAGCTTTATTAGGAGACAAAAAAGATTACTGTTTGATCATAATGGGGATCATCGTGATGATGTGAGAAATCTATTTCTCGACTCACATTACCACTTTGTAAGCCTAATGATGAGAATTAGAGTCGAGGTCAAAAATCCTAATTACTTTCAATCTTCCTTTCGTATCCTTTCACAGCGCTTTGAAGTTCAGACTTTTCATTTTCAAGATTTCTCAAATAGGCATTTTGTCTAAATTGAGCGTTTCTTTCCTACATAAACAATGACTCAAAACTTCTTTATTTTCCTTACTTGTCCGAGGAGATTTTCTAATTCTTGGACTCTTCTTCTTTCCTCATCAATTTGTCTATATAAATGTTCTTGTTCGTTTCTCATATCTCTTAGTTGTTCTTGTAAAATGGTTCTTTCTTGTTCTCCTCTCACGAAACTTCTTTGCAAATCCTCTTGTGAATATTCAAATCCTTCATTTGCTTGCCTAATTTGGTTGAAGTCACGAAGGATTTGCTCTTTAGAATCTTGAGCGCCTCTGAGAGCATTATCAGCTTGTTCAAGTCTTCTGTTTAACATGCTGACATTTCTTTCATAAGCAGCCAATTCGTTCAAATATTGATTTTCTTTGACTTCGAATTGTTGGAGCTGGTTCTTAAGATAAGAGATTTCTCGTTGATTTTCATTCAATCTGCGGTAGAACTCTTGATTATCAGCAGTGAGTTCCTCGTTATTTCTCTTGAGTCTATCATTTTCCACACAAACAGCCCTATAATTATTGAGAATATCTTCTCTTTCTAGCTCAGCAGCTCTGATGGTCTGTCTCATCATCTTTTCTTGATTATTCAAGTTACCGAATGACTCTCTTGCTCTCTCCTTTTCTTCGACCAAAATCGACATCTTTTGGTTCAAATTCTGGTTCTCTCTTGTCAAGATATTCAAATCATTGGCCAAATTCTGGACTTCATGATCTCTCATATCCAATTCCTTCTTCAATTCAGCATTTTCCTCTGCCAATAACTTGCTTCTTCTGTGTAATTCTCTCAATTGTCCTTCCATTTCTTGTGCTCTGCTTAAATGCAAATCAGTTGACGCCATCATTTCACTGCTTCTTTCCTTCAGTGTCCTTGTCTCATTCATATATCCTTCATGTTCTCTCATCAATCTTTCCAATTTCTCAGTCTTATCGTCTAATTGCGCCTGTAATGAATCTCTCTCGGCATCAATCTCAATCAAGGCTCCCTTTGCTTCAGCCAATTCTCCTTCTACGGTGACGACTTGGTCCTGCAATCTCTTGATCTCATCTTGCAATCTAAATCTCTCTCCTTCTTCCAAACTCTTCTCATTATTCTTATTTTGTAATCTCAGCAATAATTCATCCTTTGTCTTTTCAAGGCTTTCAGCGAGGGCTGTCATATGCTTGATATCCTTATTGAGATCAGAATTGAGGTTTCTTTCTTTATCTAATTCAGATTTAAGTCTTCTGATGTCATCTTCCATTCCGTTAATTTGCTTCTCATCACGAAGTCTCTCATCCTTGAGATCGGCGAGTTGGATCTCGTAGTTATTCACCTTTTCTTGAAGTCTGATGGATTTAGTCTTGACATCATTATCATTGGTCTTGAATAATGCGATCTCATCTCTTAATCCCTTGATTTCATTCATCAGTTCATCCTTTTGTTGCTTCATATGTTCCACTTGTTTAGTTCCGCTGGCAATCAAGCTTTCATTCTTTCTAAGCTCTCTCTTTAATTGTTCAATTTCTTCAATGGCCTTTCTTTCACCTCTCTTGGCTTGGTCCAAATCTGCCATAACTCTATTATATTCTTGCTCTCTTTCTCTTGCTCTTCTCAACCCCAAGTCGAAATTGTCACTTTCTGCTGCCAATTGATCCAATTTATCATTCAGATCTCTTCTTGCGTCCTTCTCTTTCTTCAGCTCCTCCTCAAGTCTCAAAGTCTTTGCTGTCATTTCTCTCATTTCCAATGCCAAATCATCAGCCTTCTTCAATGCTGACACTCTTTCATCTTCTATCCTCTTGAGATCATCCCTCAATTTCTTATTTCTATCAATTTGATCCTCAAGCTTAGTGTTATTTCCCTTAAGTAAAGCGTAGTCTCTTTCAATTTCGGTCTTTGAAGCTTCAAGGCGTCTGATTTCTTGTAATCTCACAGCCAATTCATCATTCAACAAGCCGATTTCTCTTTCATAGCTCTTGTTCTTATCTTGGAGCTCTTTGACTTGATTAAAGTATTCAGTGCACTTGACGTCAAGCTCAACGTGAGTGCGTTTTTCATCAAGAAGTTGAGATTCGAGGTTCTTGATATCCTTCTTTCTGAATTCAATATCCTTAACGGCTTCATCATAGAGTGTTTGTAATCTTTGTTTAGCAGTATTTGTGTTGTCAGCAGTATTCTTAGTCTTAAAGGTTTCGTCCTTCAATCTTTCTAATTGTTCTTCAAGATGCTCCTTCAATCTATTTGATCTATCCAATTGAGTTTCAAGCTCAACTCTTTGACTATTTAATGAGAGGTTCTCAGCTTCAAGATCAGAAACTCTGGCTCTCAGGGATCTCAAAGCGTCTTGGCTTGAGCTCTGGTCTTCATGATTCTTGCCAATATTGACCTTGAAAAGATCGATTTCTCTTTGTAAAGACTGGATTTTTCCTTGAGCCATATCAAGTCTTTCTTGGAGAGTCTTGGCTTGATGAGTCTTTGATTCCAAGTCTGCCTTCACTTCATCAAGTTCAGATTCAAGAGCGTGCTTTTCTGATTTAAGTTCTTGAATAACTTCTCCAAAATGTAATTTATCAGAATTATATGCTGAGATACTTTGTGCTATGGTAAATTGGTAAGAAAGAATAAATCAAAGGGAGAGTACTGGCAAAGTTAGATTCAGAGCGAAGCTTTGTATTTTCAGCTCTAAGTTCTGAAACTCTACCTTCAAGATCCATGACCTCTTGTTCCAATAAAGAAATCTTCTTGTCTTTTCTATCAGCAATTTCGGTTTCTGCAAGATTCTTTGATTCTCTTGATTTCTCAAGGATCTTCTCGGTATTCTTCAAAGTGCCGCGAAGATCTTCGTTCTTTCTGGTCAACTCTTGAATAGTAAGCTGAAGATTGCTATTTTCAGTTCTCAGGTGTTCAGTTCTGGAGAGCTCCTTCTTCATATTCTTGACGGTATCTTCAAGGTTCATGTTCTCTTTGGTAAGATAGTCAATATTGGAATTCAATTTTTCAATCTTCTTGCTGTTGGTCTCCAAGGCATATTCTGTGCTGATCTTCTCAGCGTTGCCTTCGCCAACTTCCAATCTTGCTTGCATTCTCTTGATTTCTCTGTCTCTATTCTGAACTTGAACGTCCAAATGTCTGATTTGTTCTTCCAAGTTTGTTCTCAATAATGTCGCCTTCTTCAATTCTTCTTGTAATGATGCCACTCTATGGGGTTTAGGTAAGTAAATACAATAAGAAAGAGTCTACTTGTCTTCGGTCTTTTTGAAGGTGTCAGCAAGGGACTTATAATTATCACTTTGACTTCTTTGAAGGTTTTCAAGATCTTCTTCCAAATCATTTCCTCTTAATCCTTTTGTTACTTCAAACCTTGCTCCTCTATTGGCTTCGTTTGGTATGTTTTCTAAGCCTTTAGCAGGGATTTGATATCTTCTAATAACGACATCCAACTTCTTTTGTAAAGCGTAGTACTAAAGAGAACTTTTAAATAGAAGCCCTATTTGAAAAATATACTTCGTCTTGGAGCTTTTCAAATTTTGTTTCTTTGAGTTCAATGACTTTTTTAAGGTCAATTTTATCGTCTTCAAGGCTCTTTCTAGTGTTATTCCAACGAGATTCTTTATATTCCATTTCTTCTTTCACTCTGATGACTTCCATATGAAGTTCGTTATTTTCTTTTTGGAGTCTAATGTTCTCCTTCTTGACAGGCTCCAAGCGTTGTTCAGACTTGCTTAAGGAGATTTGAAGCTCCCCGTTGTTCTGTTTAAGGCTTTGGAAACTTTCAGATGTTTTGACAAGGTCATTTAAAAGTTTTTCGATTAAAGAAGCAGAATCAACAGTGAAAGGCTGGCAATAATGAAGGGCATCAAGACGTTTTTTGAGAGTCATAAACTTCTTTTCAGCAACAGCGTCAATCATGATGTGTTGTATTGAAGTGGAAAGTATTATTTTTTAAATCTAGATTTGAAAAATAAAGGAGTTTGAAATTAAAGAAATAGGGTGAAGCAAAGTCCTAGAGAAAAATTTGAAATTTGAATCTAAACGACGTTAAATTTTTAATTAAAAATATCATTAGATTGATGGACTTGAGATTTCAAAAGAGCTGTTTTCTGTTTCTGTTTTGCATAGACTTGGTCTCTGTGCAAAAGAGATGACGATTTTCCTTTGAGAATATTTCTTTTCTTCATTTAGTTTGAAAGATGTGAATAAAAAAGGAGGAAATTTTAACGAATTTTTTGGAAAAGCGAGATGAATTGAATGGATCAACCAACTTTCTCTTTCATTTGAAAGACGAATCCTTTGTTGTGGAGATTTTCTTTTAATATATTTGAGAAAAAATTATTTTAAAGTTCCCTAAAGGGGTTTTCCTTCCAAAAGCTCGAAATTCAGTTTCAAAAATTTCAAGAAAGAACAAAGGAGAATATTTAATTTCTGACTAGATTTGGGGGTCCCAAGAGATGGATTTTCAGAGATTCGTTTAATTATTTTTCTCTTTCTCTCAAAAAGGCAAAAAAAAAAATAGGAGACATTTCTCCTCAGATTTTGAAGTCACTTTTCAGCGAGACCGCACCTCTACGGCTTTAGAGTGTTCAATTTTTCAATCCGCATCTGGAAGTTCACCTTCTCCTTTTGATTTAAAAATTCTATTCTGTAGATTGTAAATTGCCAGAGGATTCAAATTAAAAAAGTGAATTTCAAGAATTTGTTATTAAAAGAAACTAAGATTGGACTTTTTTGTTTCATTTCATAATTTCAACTTGCCTTTTGTAGATATATAAAACCGTGGATTTTTACAAGGAGAGATGAAGGATTATAAAAGGCATGATAAGTAGAGGTAGTGATGAAAAATGCAATATAAAGTCAAATAGTATCGTGCAATCTTTATAAATATCCCTGAATTTCTGCTCTTTTGCGAAGAGAAGAAAAAAGGGAGATCAGTAAGATCGTTTTAGTATTGTCTACAAATGATAAATTATTCTCTTTCCATAGAAAAATCTATTCGAGGATTTCTTTGATAAAATGATAGCTTTTTATTTGTCTTTAAAGAATTGAAATAATTGCTACTCTAAAAGAGCCCAATATTTCATTTTATCCACATTGGTTTCAAAGCATTAAGCGTCTTCAGTATTGGCAAGCCTTGCCTCAATACCATCAATTTGGGCAGAATGCCTCTCGACTTCATTGGTAACATTTCTCAGATTTCGATTGATATCTTCGAGACCCCATTCAGATGCTTGAGCTTTGCCTTGGAGATCTTTGATATCTTTTTTAAAGCCTTGATTTGTATCCTGAGCGTCCCATTCAAGCTTTTGAAGTCTCTGCTTAAAATATTTCAAATGATTGCGCAACTCTTCGTTCTCTTTGAGTATTTTCTCCATCTTTTCTTCATAATCCTTCTTAATCTTCTTTCTGAGGAAAGAAGACGGTTTTTTCTGTCTCTGATATCTTTCACTTTTCTTTCTTTGCGATGTTTGAAGGATTGGAACCTGATTGACTTGAAGTTGCTGAAATTCATCTTTAAAAGACAATATTTCTGAAGATATATTTAAACCAGCACCACTTGTCTTGTTTCCAAAGCCACTTTCAGGAGTAGTTGAGAGACTGATCATTTCATTTTCAGAAAAAGGAGTGATTTCATCAACTGCAGGATCCATATTTTTAAAAAGAGTGTTTAGGATTTTTAAAAAAATCTGATGAATTTTATATTTTTTGAAAATTTGAACGGTCATATTTCTGTTGGATCAGAAAAGTAAATTTTGCTTGAAGATCTGTCTGGTCTCATCAGATAGTTTGATCCTGGAGGGTGTTTTTATGCATTCTCATTTTCAAGAAATATTGTTTAGTTTTTAAAAATAAAAACTTCATCTTCTCGACAAGGCAAACTAACTTGAAAATGGGAATTCAAAATTGAGAGGAGCCTGATCTCTCCCAACCTCCCGCTTCCAAAAAGGGACGGTCTTGGACTGGATGTAGTTTTGGTTTCTGAGTTTGGAAACTCAAGTCAGAAGAATCATCAAAATTAAGCTGGCCAGATTTTCGAAAAAGTGAATATCTAGAAAGATAAAAAAAAATTGAATCCTTGAACAATTTAAAAAAAAAAAAACCATTTGATATATTGTTGTTCTGAGAGTTCCCAAGAAAGGATTTTCTCGATTAATTTCGTTTGAAAATTTCCTCTCTAAATTTTCTTTGAAAAATTTTCACAAAAAATCACAAGTTGATTTAGGGCTCAGAATCTTTCAGCTTTTCAGATTTTTAGGATTTTTCCCTCGAACCTTTAAAAAAAATTTCCTTGAGATTTTTCAAAACAAAAAAAAAAGGAGAGAAAAAAATTGTCAAGAAAAATTGTCAAGGAACAATTTTTTTGAAGGATTGTGCCTTCAAAATATGTTTTGAACGTCTCTCCACTCACAAACTCCGAAAAAGAAAAAAGATCAGACAAACTTTGAGAAATTCTAAAATCATAGGTTTTGGGTTTTTCGATTTTTTTTCGGATTGTCAAAGCTTAGAACTCTCAGCCCTGTTTTTATTTTTGTTTTTCATGAAGCATTCTGAATCTCATTTCTTTTGAATTGTAATACTTTTGAAATTTGTTTCCAAAATTATCTCTAAAAAAACCAAACTTTATTTTTAAAAGTAGATTATTTTGATCAATTTGGAGAAAATATTTTCCAAGAGAAAGTTTTAGTGGGTCAGTCGGGTATTTTAGTGGTACTTACAATCATTCATGATTGGTATTTTATATAAATAAATCTATTCACATAATGCTCTTTTTATAAAATTGACAGCTTTTTTAAATTGATTTCATTGAAACAGCAGCTACAATAAGATAGCATCTTCTTTCATTTTATCCCTTTCGGTCTCAAAGAGCTTAAGCATCCTCAGTATGGACAATTCTAGTGACTTCACTATCAAGACCATCAACTTGTGCTGTAAGTCTCTCAACTTCTTTGTTGACATTTTTCAGTTCTTGACTTGTTTCTTCAAAATCCCATTCAGATTTTTGAGCTTTATGTTGAAGTTCTTTAATATGTCTATTCATTTCTTTCATATGATTTTCATATCGTTTGAGTCTCTTGATTAACAAATGAGTAATTTTTCGCTGTTTCTGGTACTTTGCATCTTGCTTCTTTTGTTCTGTTTCAAATCTTTCAACTTGATCCCGAAGTTGCTGAACTTCACCTTTTAATGATGATGTGCATGGAAATCCATTTGCATCAGAGCGGCCTGTACGATTTCCAAAAGCACTCTCAGGCATAGTTGAAAGGCTAATGCTCTCATTACAGCAATTTTCAAAGCTTAAATTTGCTTAAAGGAAAGTTTTTCTGAGGTTCTGGACTTTTCGAAAGAGAGAGTCTAAAGCAAAATTACACACAAAGGTTTGGAACTCGTGCTTCTGATAAATGTTTGAAAAGTTTCTCCATGAACTTCAAAGAAAAATTTAAATAAAGCAACAGCTTCAGTTTTCTTTTCTGTGTCTTTTATTGTTTTCTGATGAAGAAAGTTTTGAATGGAAGAATTTCAATATGAATCAGAGTTTTCTAAAATGAAACAAAATTAATTAAAAGAGAGCTAAAATAAGCCGTGCAAATAACACAAAAAAATTTATCCTAGGCTAAATTTTTAGTGAGATAAAATTTGATTTTATCTGGCAGCCAACCATCATTCAGGATTCACTTTCAAAGAAAAAAAAATTTTTTTTCTTCTTTTCTTGCGTAATATCTTTCCTCTTTCAAGCATAAATTTCTCTGGGCTTCAGCTGAGAGAATGCCATCTGATGACTTTCGAACAGTAATTTGGATGAATTAGAAAAGGTTATTTTTCAAGAGAAGCTTTGGATCAGCCAAAATAATGTGAAAAAGTTAAATTCATGTGAGTTTAAATTTTTTAAATGTGCTGTATAAGAAAAGGAAGATGCTTCGTTGATTGCAGGGTCCATATTTTTGGGAAAGGAGGTTCTTCTAAATTTAAATCAGAATCTTCGATTAGTTCAAATTTTATCTCAAAAATTTCAACAGTCATATTTCTGTTTGAAGACAACATCAAATGGTTTCATGTGAAAATTGAGAAGACTTTTGATGCTCCGCGACTTTCGCAAAAAGTCTCTTTAATTCTTTAAATCTAAAGATCTCTCTCTTTTTACTCTTCACAATCCATCAAAACTACTGTAATTTAGATCTTTTTATTCTTGATGGAATTTCTTTTCCTGTTAAGTCATATTTGGAGGTAAAAGGCCTTTGAGAGAGAATGTTCGATTTCTCTATTGGCAAGGAAAAAAACTTTTAGTCCCGAGGCGAAATGATGCTAAATTGGTTGAATTTAGGGCAGGGGCCTGGGCGAAATAAATTTGGGATTAAATATGTGAGAAAAGCTTTTTAGAAGCCTCAGTTTCTCAAAGAAATCTTTTTCGAAGTCAATGAAATCGAATTTGAGCTTCTTCATGTGCTCAATTGAAATTGAGGATAGCATAGAAATTTGAAAAGGTTTCAACTCTTTTCTTTATCTCTTTTCATTTTTCTTGGTTTTGAAGAAAATAAGTAACTGAATTTATACCTGAAAAAATGAACCTGGGTGAGATATGTTTCAACAAGGAAAAAGGGGCTAAGTGAGCCATTGAAAGAGCTTTCTTGCGAACAATTTCAGCGTCAGCTGATGCCGTGGAAGGGTTTAGTGAAGAGGTTTCATAGTGGAAAAATCCTTTCGCAAGCAAGAGATCAAGATGAGAAAGACATGGCAATTTTGATGAAATCAGGAATTCAAGAGAAAAGAGAAGAAGAGACAGAGAAAAATGCCATTTTCTGGTGAGGGAGAAAAATGGAGTTTTAAAAAGATGCAAAAAGTCAAATGAATAAACAAATCTGTTACAACCAGCCTAAAAAGCATGTAGCAAATTTTCTATTCTTGAGGCAACTTATTGATTAATTGATTTAAATTCCTTTGTTCTTCTTTCATAATTTTTCACCACTTCCTTCTTCCTTCGAAATATTCTTGGACTCTAAAATTGTGTAGTTTTATACTCCATTGGCTGTTGAAATTTTCCTAGATTATCTCCAATTTCAAGTAATTTAATGTTTCATTCTCATTTCTTGAAAAGTGTTCGGTTTGTTTTCTTTTTTAAAACCAAAGAATCATCACCATGATACAGTGAGTCACCAAGTAACAAGTTTCTTTCTTCAGCTCACTCGACTGAGTGTAGAGGTGAATTACCTGAATAAGATAGATGCTAATAAAATAAGCCAAACGAAGAAAGAAAAGGACTATTTCTGACTTGCTTTTGATCCAGTTGGCCTCATTTTCCGAAAGGAAAAGAGCTGGCGTTCCCGATTGAGAACGACTCTCATGTAAGAAGGGATATGAAGTTCATTAAATCATGCCAAAATCAAACGGACTTCCATAACTTCATTTTGATGAGAAGTGAATTTCTAATTAAATTTGGGACGTTAGAAGAGCCTGAGCAAAGAGTTAAAGTGATAAGGGAAGTAAAAGACAGAGAAATTCTTCTATTTGACAGTCTCAACAGATTTTAGAAGCCAACAGAAGCAATTTATAGGAGGAGTATAGTTGAGTAGAAAGGGTGCAAGAATGAGCCTGTAAACAGTCTATTTGGAGATATCATTCAATTAGGTTATAAATTAATGGGTTCTTCGATTGAGTTCTGGAAAAGGTTAAAAAGAAAAATTAAACTAAAATGCGAAATTTGGTTCTTTGGAAGAGAAAAATGTATTTTGGTTAGATTTGAGGGCAAATTGTTAACAAGCATTTTTAATTCCAACAGCTTTTTTATAATAGCCGGTCAATTCACAAGTCCAAAATTAACTTCTCCAATCAACAAAACTAAATTTTTGCTCTTTGTGTCATTCCAGATTATCGGAGGTCCTTGATATTCATAACCTGTCTTTAAATTTTCAAGTCATATGAGCACACTTTTGAAACTACGAAGAGCTCAAATTCTTTTTCAAGAAAAATCAATTGATTCGAGAAAGATCTTGGTAAGAAGCAATCAAAGATGTTTGATTTATTAAAAATTAAAACGTCTGAATTTGTAACTCAACGTCTTGAAGGCCAAAATTATCAATTTTACTTTTCTCATGATTCTTGCCCAATAAACAAGAATCATCTTGCTTTGAAATTTTATGAATTTCAAATTCTAATTCGCCTACTTTTTTGAATATTCTGGCACCTGCCTCCTTCACTATGGCCCCCAAAAAAGAGAAGGGAACCTTTATTTTAAAGCTAAATTCAATGTTTGCTGATAAGAGTGAATGGCTATTGGATGATAAACTGCAAAGAATAAAGAGCTTGTCGAATACAGAATGCTATGAGTACAGGAAGCCCAAGCTTTCAGTCAGCAGAGAAATTTGAAAAATTTGAATTTAGCCAAAATTTGAGAAATGTTGAAAGGAAGATTAATGGCGGTGGAGGTTATTATCAGAGATATAGGCTAAAATTATATAAAGGCATCTTTTGAAACCTTTTAGTTTCTAGATGTGGCCTTAAAAACTATTTTAATACCAGTGTATATTTTCCTCACCTTTAAATTTTTTTAATAAATTGGCCGAAACTGCCCTCCCTCCTTGCCTCAAACTTCTTTTCAAAATGTTTTATAAATCGTCCAGAGTGTTTATTTAAGACAAATCTCTCGAAATAATCCCCTTTATGTGAAGAAGCCTGAGCTTCCTCGTTTTATTCTCAAGCTACTTGCCAAAGAAGCCCTTTATTACTTAACTCTCTATTGATTGAGGCAGTTAGCCTTAAAATTCTATACAATCCATTCCCGAAAGGAATTTTATTGTTAAAATCTTAAAACAAGAAAAAAGTCTCGAATAATTTAAATTATAACAATTAATTCTCCTTTTTAATTCTAAAAAAGTTTCCCCTATGCGTGTTTGGAATTCCATTGATCGTCTTTTCCAGCCCAATCCCAAAGTCATCACTTCTCGGATGGACCAAGAAGTGACCTACCGCCGGAACAAAGCCATTTTCTTTATTCAAATGTATTCTTCTCTCAGTGTCGTTTTCTTTGGCTTGATCACCACTGGCACCCTCAATCCCACTCAAAAGATGAGTCTATTTCACTTTCTAATCAACATTACGGTGTTTTTCCTCTGCTGTCGTTCTCATATCAAGATCCTGAACGCTATCTACTTTATTACGAACACAATATACGGCCCGATGCTGTTTTACAAAACCCCAGATAGCATTTTCTTTAACACTATTCAAGTTTCCACAGTCCCGCTGTGGATAATCTGCCATACAGGAAGCAAGAAGCTTTTCATTCTCCAAACAATCATTCAAAATGTCTTTCTCCATACGCTTTACAAGCCAAGATTGATGCAAGTCATTGAAACGATCGATAGATCAGCCTACATTAACCGAGCTGCCAGCATGACGACTCTTGGGGCCTTTACGAACTCTCTCTTTGTGTTGACAATGGCTTCAGCTTTACAGAAAGCCTACTGGGACATTAATGTTACTGAAGCAAAAAAGAATGAGCTTGAAAGACAAAAGACTTTCTTGCTAGGTTTCTCCCATGAGCTCAGAAATCTTATCAACAGCATTACCATCACTATTCAGCTCTGCATTCTCGAAGATATTCCATTGAAAGTCAAGGATCTTCTTCACAGCTCACAAGTCTGTGGGGAGTTGTTAAGTCACCTGGTAAATAATATCTTGGACACAGGAAAAGCAGAAATTGGCGAGCTTGAAGTGAATCCTTCAGCAATTAATGTTTTTGACCTGCTTGAAAAGATCTGGGGAGTTTGTTCACAGTTGATTATGAACCAGAAATTATATGGAAGGATGCAAATTGACAAGAAGGTCCCAAGATATTTACAAGTTGACAACCATAGGTTAACTCAAATCATGCTAAACCTTGTGGGAAATGCGATAAAATTCACAGAAAAAGGTTCTGTTTCAGTTGAGATTTCATGGATCGAAGGTAAAGATAGGGTAGATGAGAAGGCTTTTTATCCGATTCCCTATGATGACGAAGATGAAGGAATCTTTGAAAAATCACAAAAATTGTCTTTGCTGACAGAAGATTCGATAACAATGGACGCTCACTGCAGAACAAAGATTAAATCTGTAGGAAGGGGTAATCGCCTGCATGCAACGCAAGGAATTTTAAAGATTACAGTTACTGATACTGGCTGTGGAATTTCGCCTGATCAGATTCCTCAACTGTTCAATAAATTTACTCAAGTATGCAGTAATCCAAATAAAAAGACGCTTGGCACAGGGCTCGGTTTGTTTATTACAAAGCAATTGATTAATAAAATGAATGGAGAGGTCCGAGTTTACAGTAGAGTAGACAGAGGGTCTGCTTTTATTGCTTGTATTCCAGTAAAAGTAGTTGAAGAGCAGCATGATACCACGCTTTTAGAAAATACAGCACCTGTTTTGAACCCTGGGCTAACTGAATTAAAGGTGATGGTGGTTGATGATTCAGAGTTTAACAGGAAGATCCTGACGAAATGCTTGAATAAACTAGGCGTTCAAGTTCAAGAAGTGGCTCACAATGGAAAACAAGCAGTGGAAAAGTATAAAGAAAACATTAGGAATGGTAAATCCTTTGATGTGATCACAATGGACGTGGATATGCCGGTAATGGATGGAAAGAAAGCGACGGAGTTGATAAGAGAGTACGAGAGATTACATAATTTAAGAGCAGCTTTAATCGCAACAATCAGCGGAAATGTGACAGAATCTGAGATTGGCGAGTGCTTGAATAAGAATGGATTGAAGCAAGCAGACTATTTCTTTAAGAAACCAACCTCAATCGAAGATTTGGCCTTTATTATTAAAAAACGAAGATCTACTCAAATCCCCGTCTAACTTGATGAATATTATTGTTGTGATATTGTTTTTTATTTTTGTACTATTTGGTGTGTTTCTTTAAATTTTGTTGACTTGTTCTGATTACAAAAAGACAGCAATAAAAAATTAACTCTGAGCATCTATTGGCAAAATCATTAATATACATAAAAATTAATTATAAGCAAGCACAATGACAAAAACCCTTCTCTTAGTTTTTGCCTTCTTGTGCCTTTCCGTCTGTGCCCAAGACTTTTCCTTCCACGTTTTCGCTTCCATGTGGCACCCCAGCATCTGCGCCTTGGAATCCTCTTGCTATGAGCACGGTGACCAAGAGTTCTGGAATATCCACGGTCTCTGGCCATCTGACGGCAAAATGGGTCTCGGATACTGCACTGGAGAACTTTTTGATCCCGCTCAAGTTCAAGACCAAAAAGCTGATTTGACAAGGTACTGGAACGGAATGTATAGTGATGACAACGCTTTCCATGCACATGAATGGGCCAGGCACGGAACCTGCTCTGGAATGGATATTCCCACTTACTTTTCGAATGCTGTGCAATTGGCTCGCAATTTGGATATCTATGGAACTCTTAAGAAGGGAGGAATTGTCCCTGGAAGTATGTATGACTGCCATAAGGTCTTGGACGCCATTGCAACTGGATATGGAATTTCTAACTTTACAGTGATGAGCAAGAATAATTATATGACTCAGATCATGTTGTGCGTCGATACTGATTTAAAAGTTCAAGATTGTGCTAGCGCTCCTTCTTGTTCTGGAGCCTGGAATTATCCCAGCTTCTAAAATTTATTGTGACTTGTCTTGTCAATATTTTAAACCTTGATGATGATTGATATTCAAAAGATATTCTCATTCATAAGTTGATTCTCTATTTATATGATGAATCCATACATATTGATAATGAAATGATATTCCATATTTTGTATGTATGAGATCTGATAAAGACTTGAGGTTTGAATGTTTGTGGAGAAAAATTGGTGGAAAATGAGGATTTGACACTGGATTTTTCTTTGAGAAAAAAAAATCTTTTGCCAGTTTGTTGATGAGAATTATGAGAAAAAAATTTGTCTCCAAGATTTTCGAAATATTTTTTTTGCAATAAAATCTAATCTTCCTAAAAAATTTGCCCTTTTTGCATTCGATCGCTAAAGCAGCTTGGCAAATCATTCAATATAATTTTCACTATGGCCTTCTCACTTCAACCACCTCTCCTTCTTCTTCTCTGCTTATCAGCAGCTTCTTGCCTTACCATTCGCCCTGACTCTCCTCTCAACCTGAACCCCACAGAGCATCTCTCTTTCTCCAAGAGTCAACCTGAATTAAAATCACCAAATTTGGAGAAACTCCAACAGCTTCTCACAGGTATGTGGATGCAAGCAAATCTCTCTGCTCCGACAACAGTCTTTGCTTGCTTAGATGAAAATGTATCTGAATTAACTGTGAATATGATTGGGCTCACATTAGATTTGTTTCATCAAGGACAATTCGATACTCTTCACCAAAACCTCACAAGCTTTATGAGATCGTTCCCTAATGCAACATTAAGCTGTTTAAAGAAGAATAGTGAAGTGGCACAATTGTTGAACGCGACTGGAATTGGATCGGAACCCAACTCAGTAAGAATGAGTCAACTTGGCGTTTATGTAGCCATAAATCAATTGAAAATCAAAACTTATGTTTCCTTGGCTCGTCTCTCTTTCCAATATGGCGATCTTCGTGATATTGGGAAAACCTTTATAAAAGTCCTCCAAGATGCTTTTGCTGCAAGCAAGAAAAAGGAAAACTGAGATTGAAAAATGTACGATGAAGAGGAAAATTTTGAAGAGAAATTCTCTTCATTCTATGATGGTGGTGGATCTTTGAGATACATATTAAATGTACTTATTGCATAAAAAATTTCATAATTGTAAGAAGATCGTTAAAAAATTATATTGAAAATTTCGAAGAGGAATTTTTCTTGAAAGCGATCCAAGGAATTTATTTAATAGGAGAGAAAATCCTACTCTAAATATTTTTCCTCAAAAGAATCCAAATATTATTGTACAATTCTTATAAAATCTTTAAAAAAACTCGACTATGTACGATATGTACGATTTACATATTGATCATAAATCAAGGAAATATTTTTCAATTTCCTTTCCCTCTTTTCACTTCATTGAATGTATCCTGAATTTGATGACAAAGTGATTCTAACATTGCCGCTCTATCATTTAACTCCTGGATCGCCAGTGCTGGATCTAATTCAGGTTCTTGAAAATCATCCTCAGATTTATCAGTAGGAATTTTTGGATCATGATTTAGTTGACTTGATTCTGCTTGATTTGTCTCAATTTTGCCAAGCTTTGGCTGAAATTGATGCAGAGGATGATTGCTTAAATTCAAATAAGGAAGTTCATGAAATACAGGAAGAGTGGTGGCATTCCGAAAATGATTGTTTTCAGGAGCAACTCTATTGTTCATTCTGTTTTCTTGAGAGCTGTAGGAGAAAGAAAAAAAATGGTCACAATCCAAGTCTCCCTGTGTTCTGTTTTCTTTGAATCTTGCTGAATGAATCATTAGATTTTCATCTGAACGTCTCAAACTCGCATTGATATCAGATTCCCCTTTCTGAGGGATCATTGAATTTATTGTCAGAGATGGAAAATCCTGATGATCCTGATGATCCTGATGATCCTGATGATGGTGATGAGATGATTCATTTTCTGGAGGATTCTCATCCGAAGTGTTTTTGGCATGAATCATGTCGCGTAACGAGGAATAAAACCTGTTTTTGATTGCGGTGGGGGTCCTTCCAGGCATCAGCTTAGATATACTTTCCCAGTTTGTGCCGTAGACTTCGTGATACCTGCAGATTTTCGCGTCTTCCTTCTTTGAGAACCTTGCTTTGTTAGGAAGTTTCACATTCATCAATGTCTTGTATCGAGTTTTCAATGTCTTAATTTGGATATTTGGGTCAGGAAAGCGTTGGGCGACTTTTGACCAATCGCCTTTAAGCTCTAGAGCTAATTGTAAGAGGGCATCATCTTTTTTTGAAGTCCATTTGTAGGAGTCGTCATCTCTTGAATTATCAATTAATAAATTTATCCCAGTTTTAGACTCGTTAATTTCTGAATCAATAACATCCTTAGATTTATCACGAGCGTTAATCGATATAAATTTGATTGAGCTTGCTGGATCTCCGAACCTGTGGACGAAAATCTTTGGTCTTTCGTTCCATTCCTTCTCTGAATCACGTGAAGAAGCCTTTAAAGTCGGAGTCGATGACTGTTGAGGATTTTGAGATCCAGTGTTTTGGTGTCTGTCCTGATGAGTCTGAGAAGAGTTACTGTGAGGAGAAGGGTTAAGAGACTGAAGGAAGTCTGGGAAGTTTTCGATATCTGAAGAAAGGTTTTGATTTTGATTGGGAGATAAAGAATTCTTTTGAAGAGAGTTGGTTCGTTTGGTATTTGAGTTTTCCAAAGGAGAAGACTGAGAAGGCATGTTGTCTTTTGATGGGTTATGAAAGGGTAAATTCATAAGATATGCAGGGCTGGACAAAGGCTACTTTGAAGAGGGAACCAATTTTGTAAAATGGGTGAGATAAAAAAATAAAGAAAAAATATTTATAAAATAGTAACGATTTAGATTCAGAAAACTCGAGGCCTGATAACGCAAATGAGAATTTTTTTTCCTGCTTACGTAATAAATTGTGAAGTCATTATTAAATTTAGAGTTAATCTTAATAATATTTATTTTACCGATCGCTTTAAGATTTTATATAAACCTATTAGATATCATTTTCAATTTTGAAAAATGAGCAACTTCAGTAAAGATATCGTTGTTTTTGTTCTTGGGCTTTCTTTCCTTTCTATGTGATTCCTTTAGAATGCTTCTTCAAAGTAGAATAATCGAATTTCGCAAAGATTTACTGCTTTACCTGTGAAAATAATGTCTCATAAATCTCCTCTTTGGTGTGAGAATTTCCCTTTAGAGATCGCAGATCAAACCTGAATGAGTTTGCCGCAACAAATAACACAAGCTTAGCTGCACACTTCTATTATTAGCAGACGAAAACAATCAAGACTTTAAATTAATCAAGACAAAACCGTTTGACTCTAATAATTAGTTTGATTTTAAGCTCTTTCAAATGTTTTTTGAGAAGGTTTCTGACATGGTGAAAGTGTTTAAATCTTGTTCTCTAGGAAGCAGCTTTTTTGGTAAGATCATCTCTGAAACGTAACTTCATGAGTAATTTCAAACCTGTTTGTTGTTGAAAAGTGGCATTGGAGAATCTCCATAAACCAATTAAAGACAGATAAATCCAATTTATTATCTCAACTCTCTAAAGTTTATTTTGATCTGAACTGCCAATTTTCTCAGAGAATATAATAGATTGAAATTTTCTCAAGTTTTTTTTTTAACTTTGTTTATTCTTTGGTCCCGAACTTTTGAGGGTTGATAGGAGCTTTAGAAAAAAAAATTTGGACTTAAACCAAAAAGAAATAATTCCAAAAATTTATCTTCTTCAGAGTTTTATCATGAAGAAATGAATTCATTTTTGTGAGATACTTTTCCTCTTATTTGATGGTTTGTTGAACTGATTTGGTGATTACGCCTTGAATAAAAATTCAAGAAAATTTTCTTATTTGTGAAATCAGTTGTTTTTGAGACAAAACTCGAAGAAATTAAAAATTTTAATCAAGAAAAGTTTTTTTATACTTTTCAACTTTTTTCTTCACTTTTTTAAAAAAAAATTCTGAAGATTTTTTTTTCAAAAAACTTGCTTTCTTCAGATTTTTATGGTCAGTCAATCTGATTGCGAAAATAGCACGATTTGGAAGTTAGGTAGCTACCCCGTTCAGAATTTAAGATATATATAAAAAAGCTTGGGTTGGTAAAGTTCTTGGGAAAAAAAATCCAAAAAATTTTGTTTTAAAATATTCTGAGTTTTTACGATGAAAATGTTTTGATATCTTTTTTTTTCGAAAACTATCCCAATAAAAAGCTTTCTTTTGGATTTCTAAAGAAAACATCCATCCTCATCTTGAGGACCTTGAAAAATCCTTTAATCCAACCAATTCAGTCACAAAATTATGAAAAAAATCCTCAAAGTGAAATGCTTGACCAGAGGAGCTCTGAGTCGTCGGATTGAGAAAAATCGGAAATTTCACTTCTCAAATTTAGAAAAAAAAAATATGATCTTCTCTGCCATTTATCAAAAAGGATCAAAAAAATTTTTCAGTATATCTCTTTTCCTTATTTCTTGGTTTCGAGTGCCCAAGTTGGCGATCCAGTGAAAAACAAAATTTGTTCAGAATAAACAAATTTTCTACGGAAGACTCGATTCTCAAACCCCCTTAATGCTTTGAAGGAAATGTTTCGCTGCTCTACCATTTCAAAGGAGAAAATTCGAGTTTGAGTGAAATTAAACTTACTTGAAAATGTCAAAATTTCAGAAGTGTTTATGTATCAAATCAAGAGAAAAAATTACGCCCAAATCTCAAATTTTGTTGGCAAAAATATTTATTTTGATCTTTTGTATGAGTGCTTGATTTCACCCTTATTCAAAATAAAAAAATGGTATTCTAAGATGATCAGAGGGAAATTATGAAGAATATATCAAAGTTTAAAGGAAAGAGATTTCGAGGAGCTTTTCTGACTCATACCTTGATTTGTCGTTTTGAATTAATCCTTGGATTTTTGTCACTGCAAATTTACTGATTATTTAACTTCGAGGACATTGTTTAGATTCAAGTCCTCGTAAAAGCCTTCTTTGATCCCGATTTTCCCTTGAAGTCTAGTGCTTTCTCAAATGCACCAAAATACTATTCTCTGACAGACTTCACGATCTCTTCCCATCATTTTCTCTCATTATCTTTATGATTTATATTTCTTTCACAGATTTAAGATTTCATTGACTGAGTTGATGAAGAAAAGAAATTTGACCCTTCTTAGGACTTGGCCAGAGCTTCTTTCTCTTCATTCTCATATTTTCCTCAATTCACTAAATCGAGATCAAAATACTCAAATAAGAGATCTTGAAGCAAACATCCATCTTTTCCCACAGCCTGAATGGGCTTTTAAGAAGAAAAACCAGTCTAAGGTGAAGAGATTGAGAGAGGTTTTCTAAAGAATAAGACAAGTTATGTGTCAATGTTTTTTTATAAAGCTCAAAAACAGGCGCATTCAGCCAAGCAGATCAACAAATTCATCATCGCAAGATATGTTCAGTCTGACGTAATAAAACGAAATTTTAATGGGAAGCCTTAAACTACTGTTGTATGTTTTTATTTTTTCCGGAGACTCGGATTTATGCATAAAACAACTTTGTTTGCCTCTGGATGGTCCAATTAAAATTTAATAAAAGTGTTCCTATTAGGCAAGTTGGTGGGATATGCCTATGGTCATTTTCGTACCTGTCAAAGTCCCTTCTTAACGTGTCATATCCTCTCCATCTCCTTGGGAAATCCTTTGAAGATCATAAGTTTCTTAGAGATATACGATTCAGTCCCAAAGGGTCACCCTCTTCGTTGATGCCGGCTTTCACCTTGAAGATTGAAATGGAGAGAGAGTTGAGTCTTGAAAGGAGATTGGCTGAAGGTTGAATGATTGTGCCAAATTTTGTGGGAAAAAGATTTTCTATGAAGAGCGGGTCAGGTAAGTTGACTGAGGAGTATATTGAAACTTTGATTTAAAATAAGTTTTAAGACAAAAACCATAGGTCCAATTGAATCTCTTTCAGGTTCTAGGGAGTGAGAAAGAAAAGTGACTATGAAGAAATCAGCGAGATTTTTTAAATGGGACAAAGAAGGAGATTAATGAACAAGGGAGAAAACCCATGGTCATTTAAAGGATCTAAATGTTGTCTGTCTCACAAAATTAGATTCAGATTTATTTGCCCGAAAAAGAAATTTAATAAGAAAACCCGAATTCAACCCTAGCTGTTTAATTTTTAGAAGTAAAAGTTTGAAACTTTGATAAAATCACAATATTTTTATTTATGCTCTTTAAGCGTATGGTGCTTTTTGAGATCATCTTTTTCTCGAAAAAGAATGATTTGATGAGCTATGATAGATAGACCTTTATGATTTTAGAGAGGACAATTTTGAACAGTAGAAATCTGAATGTCATGAGATAAGTATAGATATGTTGGTTAAATATCTCAAAAGAGCCTTTCAGAAGTCTGATTTTCATAAAAAATCTAACTGAGGATGATGAATATGAGAATACACGCGTAAGGGCATATTCTTTGTCCAAAATTCTTCTCATTTGGCTTGATTAAAGGGAAATGGGGCTTTAATTCTTCTTAATCTATGAACTTTTTTCGATTATAATTGTTTCCACATATTGTAGAGGCCTTTTTGGCATCACATAGTCACATATATCGAACAGGGACTCATGATGAAATTCAGAAAATCATGCATCCCATAGAAAGGACTTTTTTATGAATAAAATTAAGAATTCACTATGCGACTTCTTGACAGCTTCTAACTGTCAATTAAGTTTCGCGTTTATTCCTTCAATACTTTTTCGTAATTTTTAGGTTGTTTTGAATTCAAAAACCTCATCATCATCGTTTGAAGAGTTTTATCTTCTCTTCTCAGGATTTCTTCTTTCACCTTTTCTGGCCAAACAAATCCTTTAATTTATGATTTTAAAATCTAAATCATTAATAATAAGGACTAATTTTTTTGTTTTTGTCGAATCTAATTTATGACAGCTAGATGCTTTAAAAGTTTGTTTTCCTAACTGACGCTGATAAATAACCTTGCATCCAGCCAATCACTTTTCAACCTTGAAATTAGCAGTTAGAGCTCTGTATTACAGAAAAATCTCTTCATCTTTGTGTTCTCTAGCTTTCCCCGGGTATTTACTGTATTAATTGAATATTAAATGATTCACTATCAATTGAAGATGGACTCACAAGAAAAAGTGATAGAGCTCGCCTTTAGATCTATCTAGCACTTTCCAGGGTTTAAATTGTGCCTTTGAAAATTCGCCTGTTATAAAGGTCAATAATTTAGGGTAATTTAGGCCTAAAATCTTGAACTTTAAGTGAGAAGGAACTTTATGACGCTAACGGGCTCTAGAATCTATCGAGAAATGACTCTTGTTTCAAGATAAATTTGTTTAATCTTGAGGAAGAACTTCATGAGATCAAACGGAATCAAAAGAGAATCTATAGAGAATGAATGACTCAAACATTATTCATGGGTTTTTTTTGGTGAAATTTACCAAAGTTGAAATAGATTTCGTTCCGAAGAGTTATCAGAGAATAACCTTTCTCATAAATTGATGATCTTCTTGTTTTCGTTGAAAAAAGCGCATTTTTGCGGATTTATTTATTAATAAAATTTCGCGTTGTTTCATAAAACTTCATAACGATGATGTATTTATTCATCATTTATAACTCGTTTTTCAAATTTAAAACACTTTATTGATGACAAGAAGCTTGGTTAATCGAGAGAATGAGGCATAACTGCTTCATACTTCTGGAATATTCTATTTACAGAATCTTTACAAATTTCAACCTTTTAACCTTTTGATAAAGCCTAATTGCGTGATATGCTCATTTGAATCAAACATTATTGAATGGAAGGCTAGAGGGATGGGCTTTTGTGAAACGACCATCGAGAAAGGATTTATAATTTGAGGTGGCAAACAAGATTCCGTTGATTCAATTTTTCACAAACAAAGAAGAAAGAAACAAATTATTAAAGTCAGGACAAAGGTTTTATTACATGTCTGGGCTTAAAATAGAGTGAAGGAAAACCAAGGGAAGGAGAGTGAACAAGGCAATTAAAAGAAGTGAGAACTAAAAAAGAAAAAAAGTCTGTTGGGACGATGACGTATTAGATTCTGGATTTTTTTAATTAATTTAAGAAAAGATATTTTGAAAGGATCTGTGTTTTTTCCCCACAGAAATTAAAGCTTTTAATCGATGATTCCGGTCGCATAACTGTATCATTTGATTCATCAACCATTAAATTTGTTTGTCTCGGCTTTTCACCATAAACTTAATCCTTTCAGCTATTTATATCACTCCTCTGTTTATTTTTCTATAATCATTTATTTTATATCTTCTCTCTCTTTTACAAAACCACCAATACAATAATGGGTTCTCAAGCCTCTAAGTCTCAACCTGCCAGCCCCACCAAGGTCGTCACCAAGGAAGGTGAAGAAATCAAGGAACACGCTCAAGAACAAGTCCACCAACAAGTCCAAGAACACAAGGAAGTTGCCAAGGACCAAGCCAAGGAAGTCGCCAAGGACGTCAAGGAAGTCGTCAAGGGTAAAGAAGACGCCACCTTGTTCAAGGGCATCAAGATCTCCACCTACGAACCCGTCTACGAAGTCGAAAAGACTTACGAAGACATCAGATACGGCAAGGTCGCTTTGGTTGTTGAAAAGGAAACCAAGCTCAAGATGATCAAGAAGGAAATCACCGTCAACACCGAATCTGCCTACGAAAAGGAATTGAAGCTCAACCAAGAAAGAATCGCCCACGCCCACGAAGCCCTCGTCAAGACCTACGGCTACAACAGCAAGAAGGAATCCAGCTTCTGCGCCACCGCTTTCAGAGTCAATGTCTTTATTGAATACCTCGAAAAGACTTTCCAAGACATCAGCAAGGCTGCCAAGAAGGAAGGCAAGACCGTCTCTGACGCTGAAATCCTCCTCGTTGCCGAAAACCTCATCTTCGGTTTGGCTGACTTCCAAGCCCACAAGATCAACCACGGTGACATCAAGTCCGAAAACATCTTTGCCACCGCCACCGGCTACAAGCTCGTCGACCCCACTTTGACCAAGGACAACAACACTTTGGTTGCTGCTATTGCCGGCAAACAACCCAACCTCGCCCCCGAAGTCTTGGCTTTGGTTCCCAAGAAGGACCTTAAGGCCACTTATGACAAGACCAAGGCTGATGTCTTCGCCCTCGGTATCACCCTCCTCAAGGCTGCCACTGGCGAAAAGACCAAGGCCCTCTACAACTACAAGGAAGGCAAGATCAACGAAGCCGTCCTCGCCGAAAGACTCAACAAGGTCAAGGCCAACTACCCCGCTTTCACTTACGAATTGATCGCCTCCATGCTCACTATTGATGCCGCTGCTAGACCCGACTTCATCCAACTCGAATCCAGACTTGCTCCTTTCAGAGTCCTCATCAGATCCAGAAGAGCCCTCGTTCAACTCCCCAAGGTTGAAGTCTTTGATGATGAACTCTTGGCCAGAGCCACCCTCCAAATCAAGAAATCTCAACAACTCAGATATGCCATCGAAACCGAAAGAAGATCCCAAGGCCTCCCCCCTGTTGGCAGTCTTCCCGTCATTGATGCCACTCCCAGAGCTATCTAAATAGGGATTAGCCCATTTTTCTAAAGATTTTTGAGGAAATCTATGTGTAGAAAATGGGGAACATAAGAATTTGTCTTTTCTTAAATAGAGAAATTCATATTTATTATTTTTTTATCCAAGAAGCTATTCTATGTTTTGTTTGTCCCCCTATGATGTGTTTGAGAATTAATAAAAAACAAATAAATGGAATCTTGATTCCATTATTTATTTCCAAAATAAATAGTTTCTCTTGGGAAAATAATATTTTTGTTGTTAGAAAATGTAGGCGATTTGAAGATTTCAGTAAATCCTCTTCCTCTTCTTCTCCGAGAGAAGATTGGTATCATGATGTGACCTCTGAGAATGGTGTAGTGAACATTTTGAATTTTTGTTAGAGTCCAAGTCATCTTGCGAAAAACCCAATAACAACCCTCACAAAAAATCTTCGTTATGATGAGATAAAATGAGAAAATATGGTTCATTTCTTTTTCTCCAAAAGATGGAATAAGATAAAGAAATTCAAAGTATGGTCAGAACAATATTTTATCTTGTGAAAAAGAATTTTTTAAAAGGAGAAAATTTGATTCAGAAAATATTTCTGAGGGGGCAGCATTAATAAGAGCAGAGTAAAGTCGGTATTATTAAGCTGATTAATTTTCAATATATATTTTGTATCAGATTTCCACTTGGTTGGGCATTATACATGTATATTTAAGGAAAAAATTATTATTTTGAATAAAATAAACCCTTTCAACATCATAAGACAATCCTCAATATGCACTTGATCAATCAATCTGACCTTCCTGCAACTCTTATCACAAAAGAGAAGCCCTCTGCTACTCCAAAAAGAAAATCCCCATCTCAAAATACCCTTGATCCTGAACTATCTCAACATCCAATTTTTCAGTGGAGAGAAGATGACATTCTTTCAGGCTTGGTCCAATCTCTTGAAAACCTTATCAGAATCGAGCCTAATCCCAAGGTTCTCACAACGTTCTCTGGGAAATTTCAAAGCCACATTCATGACATTATCTTTAGTGGCAAAAAGATAAAGGAACTGAGTGATTCCCAAGTTTTTGGGCGATCAGCTCAAAAGGGTGCTTGCGCTAAGCCTCTAATTGAACCAGATATATATTTTAGATGCTTGGATTGTGAGAAAACACACGAGCTTCAGTCATCTCTTTGCAGTGATTGTTTTGATAAGTCCAATCATGATGGCCATAGAATTTGCCAAGTGAGACTTGAACAAGGTCTCAATGCTTTATGCGACTGTGGAGATAGCGAAGTTTTCAACCCAGAAGGATTCTGCTCTGAACATAAATCTGTTGAGCTGACTACCAAAGAACTCATGCAACAATTTCCTTCAATTATATTCGAAAGATATCAACTTGTGATGAAAAAGGCTTTTTATGGAGTCATCAGCTGTTTTGAGATCGCACAAAGGGATAATGACTATCAAAGAAACGCTTTGTTAACAGCTTTTGCTGAGCTATGCTTCAATGAGTTGCTTGGATTCTGTGAAAGCTGCTTCCATGGAATCCATGAGTCATTCCTTCAAGTCCTAGGTATTGCTTTACGAGCCAAGCTTTTGAATCCATACAATGCTGTGTGGCATAATTGTGATGACTTGAAAGCAGAGAATGACCCAAGCAAAGTTGATGTGACGAACTCTCATAATTGCAAATGCAGTATACTTGGAAATTTGTTTAGAATTGGGAATGTCATTGGAAGATTGAGCCAAGTAAGACTTGAGAAGATTTTGCTTGAGTGTGGAAAAGAAGCACAATTTAAAATGGACCTTGCGATTGAATACACTAAATTTGTGCACTTTTTATTTGGAAGAGACTTGGAAAGAGATGATGGAGAAGTGAATGAAGATAATATTAACTCCAGGTTAACTACGATGGAAGGACATTTCTTTTCAAAAGAAAAGATCAATTTGAAGATCTTGGAATGCGGGAGTTTTAAGAACTATGTCGATATTTTGAAGAGAGCAATTCAGAATTCATCAAGACCAACAAGTGCAGTGTTTTATGTGATAACAACTGCCATCAATACGATTTTCCTCTTTTTAGATCCTAAGCTAAAGAGCAGCGAAATATTGATTCAACAATCTAATATTATCGAAAGTTTGCTGGATATTGCCATGAGATATGAAGCCAAGTTTATCTACAGTGGGAAAGTCCGTGTTGGACTTTTCGAGCATGAAGTGTTGGAGAAAGAAATGACAATGGGATTTGTTATTGAGAAGATTATCTGCCAGATTCTTGACAGCGCCATAGCAACAATCTGTAATTATCCGTCAGCACAAAAACTCCGATATACCAGATTATTTGCAAAGACCTGGTATGTTAAACTCCTCGAAAATCGAGCTAGCACTGGGAAAAAGCTTCAAGATGGAACAGTTAGTTTTACTCCCACATTAGAAAGAACAATTTCTTCATTAATATTGAATTACCTCCAAAATGAAGTAACTGTGGATAATCTATCTGGATTCTTTAGAGAAGTACTACCAGAAGTTGACGTTTCAAAACTAGCTGGAGAAACCGTAGAAGGAGTGTTGAAGTGTTTAGGAGCAGCGAGATATATTATTGTGAATTTGTGTCTTCGAGCTAATTATATGTATGGATACACAAATCAAGTTTCAAATATTTTCGAGTCAGATATCGCTGCTGTGCAAATAATGACAGTTTTTATGAAACCAGAAGGCCTATTTGAATCATTTGTGACAAACTTCTTCTCTTATACTGCAAATTCCAGAGACTTTTTCCTTCATTTCAAAATTGAAGATTTCAGAAAGTAACTATATTAGACGGTTGAATATGAGTTATTAACACATCTTAATAGGGAGGAATTACAAGCACAGAGGGATTTCCTTTGTTTCTTGATATTCTTAATGAATGACGAGGTGGCAATACTGAGCAATAAAATTAGAACAGCCGAGATTTATCACCAAGAGTTGACTCTGACAACACGAGATCTTTCTATCATTGAAAAATTCGTTATCAATCTTGCAATCGGAGCTTATTCACTTCCGTATTTCACGCTTAAGCAAGCTCTTGTTGACAACTTTATCAATAACCGTCCTGAAATTGACTCAATTATCCCTCTGGTGACAAATCATGACCAAGCTCATCAGATTCGATTCAAAGATGAATTGAAAGGTGAATATGACCCTTATGCTCTCTTTAAATTATATTCCCTTCAATTGGAGTCATCAACGACCGTTGCTACCAAATATGGAAAAGATGAGACCTTTGATCAAGTCTCAGGAAAGTACGACGAGTCAGCTCCTGACTATCTGAAACAAATCCAAAAAAATATCTTCCAAAGTTCTCTGCCTCAATTCCTCTCGGGATATGTTCAAAATTTCTCTGATGCAATTTCCGAACTCCTTCATCCTGCTCTTAAATTAATTCTCTTAAATCTTCAAGTAACAAATGAAGCAATCACTAAAGAGAATAGCCAGAAAGATGCTTTGTTGGAGAATATTACCCATAATTATCTCTCTGAAGCTTTTAAAGCAGGCCTTAACAAGATCAATCAAGATGAAAAATACAAGGAGTGCCGCTTATGCATTAATAAAATCAAGGTGTTATTAAAGGCTCTAACAGGCGACACTGAGTCGAGTGAATCTGCTGAGCAGGATCATCATCAGAAAGCGACTCAAGAAGAACAGCTTTTGAAACAAAAAGCGTTAGACAGAATGAATAAATTGAAGGAGCAATTTGCTAAGAAACAGGCGCTTTTCGCAGATAAAAACAAACCTGCAGCAGCCACAGAAAGTGATGCTCAAAATGTAGAAGAAGTGAAGAAAGATTCAGAGGGCCTGGTTTGTCAGCATTGTTTAGAAGCACTTGGCCCACAAAGTGAAGACTACGGATTTCCTATTTATATCACTTTCACCAATAACTTTTATGAGACAGATAAAGAGGTTGTTTTTAAAGAGCAAGATTACATAGACCTATCGAAAATCTCCTGGTGGCCTGTGATATCAAGTTGCCATCATTATTATCATAAAAAATGTTATCAAGAACTCCATTCTCAAAACAATATAACAAGAGAGGATAAAGCAATCGACTTCATCAGTGTATTCGAGACTCAATGCTCACTCTGCAAGTCTCTTTGCAATAACTTTGTGTGTGTAAATAATAGCAAGAACTCTGGATTCTACGATGATCTCCCTAAAGATCTAACTGTTCATGTATTTGAATTGAAGGAGAAATTGTTCAAAAAAGTGGGTGCGCCTCCCAAAAAAGAATTTGCCGTTGATGTTCCCAGTGAAGAAATCTTTAGAAGAGCATACGAATACTTTATTGAAGCTTTCCATCTTTATGAGGAGCCAAAACAATTGAAGAAATCTTTTGAGCTCTATGTATTCCTCTTGAGAAGCTTAAGTTGTTCTTTAAGCGAAAGAAGACGTCTTGATTTTGTTGAAAGCTCTTTATTACGTCAGATCTCTCAGAAATTCAAGACTGAGGTCAATCCAAACTTTTTATTGGAATATCAACCTGAAGCTTTATTGGACAGAGAATTATTTAAGATTCTGACTCTTGACAGAGCTAGTGAGACCCATAATGATGAGTTGATTCGATCACACATGACGTCTCTGCTTGAAGAATACCTCACTTTTAAGGTCATTCAGCTTTTGGCCACAGAAAAGACAACTGACTCATCAGTCGTGAAAGTTCAAGACTGTGTTGAGTATTTCAAGAACAATGTTTCTTTCCAAGAGAAGGTCCGTAGAGAGCTCGTTTTCCCATTAAAAAAGATTGTCTTGTCCTGGTGCCTTAACCTTTCTACTTCTTTGGATTTCTCTTTTGTCAATTCTGACTTGTTTGATTTGTTAGGTAGTAGTAGTTCTAAAGGCGATCTCTCTGACTTATTGAGCCAATGCGGACTCACCTCTTCCTTTGAAGATAGAGTGTTGAAAGCTTTACAGCACCATTCTATTGACCCCGCCTCAGAGGTCTTGTTAAACAGCGTTTTGAACACAAAATCATTGAGTTCAATTCCCGCAGTCCCTAAGGCGAGAAAAATGGCTCCTTGTGTTGTGAGACTGCCTAGAACATACGCAGAATACTCAAATAAATACATAAAGATCAAATGTTCTTTATGTCATAAGCTAAATGTCCCCATTGGACTTGCTATTTGTTTGATTTGTAATCATGCCACTTGCTTCATGTGCTGCTCAACTCATGGAGAAAAAGGAAATCTGAATAATCATGCCATCAAATACCATCTTGGATTGGGCTATTTCTTGGATAAAATTTCGCTGGATAGATGGGTGATAAACTCTCCTAAAAATGGTTATTTGGCAATAAAAGAAATTTATATTGATGATCTTGGACAGCCAATAAAAACAATGTTGCTGAATCAATTTACAGTTCACAAAGTGGACTTCAAAAAGTATTTGTTGAATCCTCAAATCGATCAAGAAATGCAAGAAACTATTAGATATCATAATTTCGGCAAAGCTTTGTTCAAAGGTGTCATAGAAGTCCAAGATCGTTTTGCTAACGGTATTTGGTAGCCGAGAGGTGTGAGATAAAATGTGAGAAAATTAGAGACAAAAAGAGGAATTAATTTTGTTATGACCATGAATAAAAATGAATAATATGATTGGTTTAATAAATGAAACTCAAATAACACAATACACAAGAAAGAAAATGAAATAAGAATGTCACAATTAATGTCAAAATTTCGAACAAAGCTACTTTTTGTTAGCTTTATCAAGTTCTTTTTGAATTTGATCATAAATATTCATCAAAGAACTAACCAAGGTATTTACTTGAGTCTGAAGTCCTTTAATAACATCTTGAGAGTTTTTCTGTTGATTTTCTTCATCAGCATTGGGAAGGGGCATCTTCTTTTCTCCTTCAGTCTCACTTGTTATAAATTTAGCAGTAAGATTTTCATCATAAGAAGTTATTGAATCATTCAAACATTGGTCATCGAACTCTAACTGCTTCTGAACTTTTCTTTGAGACAAGGAAATCAAATCTTCTTCATCATCTAATCTTGATGTTTCGGTTTTTAACTTCTTCTTTGGTTCATAGCCTTCATCGTCATCTTCAATGAATAGGCCTTCTTCTACTTCCAGTTGTAAGTAACGACCTCTTTGAGATTTTTGTGGAGAAGAATTTTTCTTGCCCGAATAAAGAAAATGATCAATGTCAATGAAAGAACTCTCCCAAGTCTCTGCAGATCCAGCAATATCTGGAGAAGCTTCAGCTTCAGACTCGATATTGTGCGAGGCTTGAGCTGTCACTGTCACTGTGGCTGTGTCTGCGTTAGAGTTGGCTTTTGGCGAATGATTCGTATTTTTAATGCGATAGCGAAGATTCGAATAGAATCTGCTCTTGACGGATGCAGATGTCCTTCTGTACAGCTTGCTAGCAATAAGCCTCCATTTGGGCCCAAGTTTCTTGTAATATTTGAGGATCTGTACGTCTTCATCCTCAGTGAATCTTCTTTTCTCTGGGAGAATTTGAGTTTGGAGCTTTTCATGCTGATCTCTTAAAACTTTTGCTGACACTTTGAAACGAGAGAAGCGCTGAGCAATCAATTGCCAGTCTTCGTTGAGTTCTACAGCCAATTTGAGCAAAGTTTGGTCTTCGACAGGGCCCCATTTTCCTCTTTTAACGGATTTATTTGAACTTTGTTCTAATAAACCCCCTAATTTAGGTTCGATGTTTATTGAATTTAAGACTCCTAATTCTTTTTTTAAAGTAATTGGAGCACTCCCTTTGATGGTGTCGATCATCTTTGGTTTTGAAGGAGGAGCAGATTTTTCGCTGGAAAGCTTTCCAAATGTCTTGTTGAATTTTTGGCTCCAGAATTCAACAGAGATGCCGACATAATGACTGAGCAGATCAGCTCTTTGGGGTCGAGTGACAGATGAGATAGTAGAAGGTTGGTCTTTAGGGGGCTCAACAAGATCTTCACCAAGTGAAAGATCCTTCTTTGAAATCCTTGAACTTGGACTCACATTTGTGCTTTTTGCGGGACTTGAGACGGTGTCAAAGTCAAGAAACTTGTGATTTGACTCGACTTGAGTACCTTGGAGTTGATACATGTTTTGTTCCTTTTCTAATTTTGAAACTACATAAAAAAATATTTTTGGATTGGATTTATATAACTAGAGTTCTTCGAATTGATTGGCTCAGATTAAATTGTTAGCAGGTTCAGTTCTCATCAGAAAATTTTCAATTTCTAAATTTACCGCTCAAGGAGCTAAGAACGCCCAAAATAAGTGAGCTACTCTCGAGGAATCTCTTTCAAAAGTTCATGAGAAAAAAATCTAATTCTTGTTGGAGATCATAATGGGAAAGGCTAACCTAGGTTTTTAAGCTGAAAGTTGATGTTTTTGCAAGGCAATATTTTTTCTTGAGAAATTGGAAGGCTTGAGGAGGCATGAATAGCTCGAGGTCCTTCCTTTATCTTGTGGTTAAAAAACATTTTTCGCCTTGGTTTGTAAAACTCGTCAATTCTTGAAGAGAAAACCTTAGATTTATATTGGGGCTCAAATCAGATGTCATTCAGCAGAAAAAGTTTTCATTTGAAAAATGAAATTTTTCCCAACTCTTGTCCAAAATTTAGAGAAAACATTCTTCAGGCCAGTCATTGAACAAAGATTGATTGAAAAATAGGAGAATAGCCTTGATCTAACAGATTTTCAAAAGGTCAAAGTTCTCGCTTTGATTTCATATTCTTGGCAATTAGATCAAATAATTCAGCAAACGCATTGGACGCTCCTGGCCTTTCGCTCGAATTTCGATTTAAACCTCTAAATTGAACCAAAACAATCTTAATCATTCATCGAATTAAAGTTTTCTTTCGGTTGTTCAAAGAAATCGTGAGGTGAACATCCTTCTCAGCAGATTTTACGAAGAATATTATTCAAAGTAAGCAGAGGGCAAGTCTAGAAGTCCTGTTAACCAGAGAAAATAGCGAAAAAACTGGAAGGATTCACTCATTCAAAGAGATTTTATTTTTTAATTTTTTGAAATTAAAAATAGCGGAAACAAATAATTATTTTTATCATTTTTTTGGAGCAGCTTTTTTGCATGTGGGAACATTCGTGGCTGAACTCTCTCGGAAATGAAGACTTTCCCTTTGAAGGTAAGCAGAATCTTGGGCTTATTTTGCTAGATCAAAAACTCTGTTGCTATGAAGAATCCAAACGTTGAATACGTATATTTATTGAGGAAAATAAGAAATGAGTTTACATAGTTCAGCCTGCCTCAGGTCATGGGTTATGCTATTGGGATCAAGGATGGAGACAAATTAACGTCATTCAAAGCCAAGAGGGAGAGGTTTGAAGAGAACAGTGAATGGTAGAACTTGCGATTTGTAAATAGCTTCGTTTGTTTAAGATATTATTTTCTTAGTATTTAGCAAGGAACAAAATTTAATTCTGCTTTCTCATTTCAAATTTTAGATTTCGCGCATTTGGTTTAAAGAAGGGAGAAGTTAATTCAGAGAAGAGAAGTTATTCCTGGGGGGTTTAAGATGAAGGAGGAGTTATCTCTGATGCGTTGAGCCCATTCTGATAACGAGTATTCGTTTTGAGGAAATTCTTCGAAAAGAATACTTTTGAAGAAGTGGAGGGAAAAATCATTTTATTGAAATTGAAAGGCATCAGCTTTCTCAAGATAAATGTTCAGACAGAGTCAATGAGTCTTTTCCTGACAGGCAAACTCGAATCAAACCCCATCACGAAATAAATGGAGAAAGCCATATTTATATTGAAGAAGGAGAAGAATAATTTCGTCAAATTGAGCCAAAATTCTTTTTCAACTTTCGGTTTGTTAAATTAATTTTACAAAAGAGGCAGTCAGAGAGCAAGCTATTCATATGAAGTCTTTTCAAATTCAAGAGCTTACTTAGAGAGAAAGATTCTTTGGCAATGTATCATCTCCGATGAAGAATCTGAGGGAGGTGTTATTATTTAATAATTCAAGACTTGATGCTCTCAAGGTGAGCATCAATCAAATATGGATTATTGAAAAAGCTCTTATTCAATTGCTTACTTCTTTTCAAATTGAGGCACGAAAAGTTTTCCCAGGACAGGATCTGAGTTCAAGTCTGCTCGAGAACTATGCACAAAAAATGTACTTTTACATGAAGAACCACTGAAAACAACTCAGAAATTTCTAGAAATTAAATCTTCCATAAACTCAGGAATTAAATAGGTAAATTCTATTTCTGAAGATAGTGTGAATGTTGAGTCGACATTATTTATTGAAAACTTGAACTTTCTAATCCATTTCTTTCAGCTGCTTCTTTGAAAATTTATTTGAAGCAGATTTTAATGAATGAAGAATTTTACCATTCATTTTACCGTAAAAGGGAAAAAAGAAATCAATTCATTGATTTTTTTTTTTTGGTACATGAGAAAACTCACAAATAGAGACAGTGGATCAGAATTACTTTTACATTTTTTGGCCTTTGTCGGCCTTCTCCAAAATCGGACAGCCTATATTTTAAATTCGACAATTCTTTTTCCCCAGAACCCTCCCAGATCTAACAATAAAGGGATTGAATTTTCGAATTTAAGAAATTGGAAACAGGTTTTCACCAAAGCTGCTGAACCAGAAATCCTAACTATGGATTTTGGTCCAGACAGCTTTTGGCAAATCTGGACTGGACCTCTGCGGGATCAAAGTCCTTTAAAAACTCATCTCAAACGAAGATTTTATAATAAAGCTTGGTTTTATATCTCTTTTATGTTCAATAATTTATTCATCTTTCACTCAAATAGAAGTTTGAATATCAAGACGTAATTATATATTCATTCAACTCAAATCAAGATCGTTTTGAATCACTTATTCAATCGTCATTTAAACTTACAAGAATTTCATAATCTGGCCAGTCATTCATCCCCTTATCTTCAAAGCCTATTTCATAATAAAGTAAGCTCCTTGATTAAAAATACTTCGATTTTGTTGTTTATCCAATAATATTGCAGTCTTGACTCAAGATATGCTTTAAAGGTCTTTTTTTTTTTCTTCGTAATAAAGAATTCTGTAGCTTTGACTTTATCCACTGAACCAGAGTTTAATGAAACTCTTAATAATTTATCAACTGTCTCAATTTTGAGACAATTTCGATACTTGATTTTTATAATATTCTCGAACCTAAAACCTAAATAGGATTAAATAATGCGAGTCAAAGAAAAATCCACCTACCTCTTTGACGCCATGCAGAATTTCTTGGTATTAAATGAAATAATTTCACAAGGTCAAGAATATGTTGATAATCCTCTAATTGAAATTTATAAATTTCAAACCGTAGGTCTTCATCTTTACCTTTTAGATCAGCATAATTATTCAGCATCATTAGCTAAAAGAATCCCCACTCATCCTTCACTTCTACCTCATTAAAACAGTTTTTCTATGGATATTTGCAGTGATTTTCCTAAGTCTAAAAGTCCCTTAAGTTTAGCCAAATCTTGTCTAAAGCTCAAATTTTGATGAAATTTTGACTAAAACTTTTTGACACTTTTAGATAAAATTTCAGAAAGACCTCTTTTTCAACCAAAAAAAAGTGGAAAAAAGAAAATTTCAGAATTTTTCCAAAGAATTTTTTTTATCAAATCTTCATAAATTTCCTTTCTCCTTTAAAAATTGAAAACAAGCATATTGAGGTTGAAGATCAATTTTTATTCAAGTGACAGAAATCATTAGTTGTGTTCCAATGGTTATACCTTCCATCTGGCCTCTACAATTTGATATCTTTCTCAGTCAAAAATATCATCAGAAGATCTTGGAGCCTCTCCATTCAACTTATTCCTGAAATCAGTCTTGACCCTCTTCATAGAGCTGAATCCTCTCTAAATTTCTGCATTCGCTGTGGGAAAAGTGGCATAAATTTCAATCAATTTCATTATAGCCTCAAATCCATGTTTAAAAAAGTTCTTCTGTCAAG